>Ga0256845_1000109_pt1 | contig 72943 bp, 66 predicted proteins | sample RiftiametaG_FD_189101 | JGI IMG/M metagenome (GOLD analysis project Ga0256845, IMG submission 189101) | Tube worm associated microbial communities from hydrothermal vent at the East Pacific Rise, Pacific Ocean - Riftia | ecosystem: Host-associated > Annelida > Integument > Unclassified ...
CTGTCAGCTAAAGTGGGTTGTTTTTGTATTTTCATATACAAATATAACAACTATAATGCTGATAATTAAATGATTACATAATTAAAACAAACCAATTTATAAATAATTTACCGTGCAACGGTCTTAATAGGTGTTTTTTTTAAAAATCAACGTAAAAAAAGGAAATCAAAAATTATATCTCAATTTTTGCATTGTGCTGTTTAATTACTTCCATATAATCAGCAGCATTAAACTCTTCAGGTTTAAAGTTTTCACTTCTCCGCTTAGCTTGTTCTTGTCGTCTAATACTTCTCGAAAAACGTCTAATACTATCCGCAGTATCTAAAATTAAACCTGGCACAAGTACGTTTTTACCAGCTTTATCTTTTGCTATCATCGTAAAATAGGATGAATTACAATGTTTAACTTCTCCTGTTTGTATATTTTCAGATTCAACACGAACACCAACAATCATAGAAGTTTTTCCGGTGTAATTAACCGAAGCTTTAAGTGTAACCAATTCACCAACTTCAATAGGGTTTAAAAAATCAACCTTATTTACTGATGCTGTTACACAATAATGCCCTGAATGTTTCGATCCGCAAGCAAAAGCAATCTGATCCATCAAATTAAGAATAAACCCTCCATGAATTTTACCGCTAAAATTAGAGTTAGAAGGCAGCATCAATTGAGTTAATGAAACTTGTGATGAAGAAATATTTTTAAAAGACATAGCTATTTTTTTTATCAAAGGTAAGCGTAGTAATTATTTCTTTAAGCCATTAACTCAGAAGCCTGCTGATACAAAGCCAAGTCTTTCATTAATGGTTGTATTTCTCTAATATAAGCACCTAGTTCATTCATCTTTTTTTGATCTTTTTTACTAGGAGATTTAATATTTGGAACAACCAATTCTGCCATTTGAGAAACAAAACCATAAACAATTTCAGGAGCTTTAGATTTTACTATAAAAATGGTTGCCTTAGTATCTTGCCCTTCAACAATCTTAATTCCTTTAACCTCATTAGCTAAATTGGTCATTTTTGTAAAAGAAACACCACATCTTGGCACTTCATATTCTTTAGCTTTCTTAAACCTTGTTAGAAACTGTACCAGTATTAATTTAGCGTATATTTTAATCTTTTTCAAAGTTGTATTTTTTTAATGTTTTACAAAGTTAGTTGTATTTATAGGATTAATTGCAAAATTTAAAATACTATTTATGTTAAGATAGTATAGAAAAGTAGAAATGATTTATTTTGAATATTTCAATGTCAAATTGTTTTAAGAAAAGTAGTGAAGAACTAAGTATGCTCAATGTTTTAAAAAAAGGAAAGCTAACTTGTAAGCTCCCGAAAAGCATACTTATCAATAGTTAGAATAAATATTTATTAGACAATAAACTGTATTTTTATCCAAAAAAAATAAGTACAACATAATTATTATGAAAAAACTCACCCTAATTACACTGATAATGATAACTGTTTCACATTTATCAGCGCAATTAGATACCAACTTCTTTCCTCAATTTGTGCCTTATGCTCAAAACCCAATACTTAATTATGGAGATGAAATAGCGGGTACACCTTGGAATGATCCTTGCGTTTTAAAAGAAGGTGGACAATACATTATGTATAGTTCTGGAGTTCAAGGAGGTTTAACTCATCCAAACGATACGCTAGGTATTTATCGTTGGCTTTCTAATGATGGGTATAGTTGGACATTAAATCCTACAACACCTGTTTTAGATCACCTTGATGGTACATATTATAAAGGAGGTGTTGAAACGCCAAGTGTTGTTTTTTATAAAGGAGAATACCACATGTATAACACTGTTTATACTGTTAATGATCCTTATCAGTTTAAGATTTCTCACGCTACATCACCAGATGGTATTGTATGGCAAATGGATGCTAATTATTTATTAGAGCCAACAACAAATTTAAACTGGATGAATTTAATTATAGGAGAGCCTGGCGTAATGGTAAAAGAAGATACTTTATATCTGTTTTACACCGCTGCGGGTTCGGTTGGTGGCTTTAGCATTGGGCTAGTTAGAAGTACTGACGGGGTTAACTTTATTGATACCATTCAAACTGCTAAACTGCCTACAGATGTATATCCAAACGGAAATAACTATACAGGTTTATCAACACCATCACCAGTTATGGTTGGAGATACTATTTACCTTTTTACAGATGTTGCTCAAAATGTTTTTGTAGACAATTGGAAGCAAGTTGCTTTACATCAATTCAAATCATACGGAGATATTAATAAGTGGTATCATGATACACTGCCAATTCATACATGTGCAGATTTTCCTTGGACAAATGGAAACTATAGTGCAGAGATATTTGCAATAACACCTTTGTTAGATGGAAATAGGCTTAGAATATGGTATTCAGGAAATAATATATCAAGCATTGATACTACAGTTGTACCTAGTGACACTACTTATAATGCACAGTTTATAGGCAATGAATTACACGTTAACCCTGGTTTTTGGGCAATAGGAACTTCAGAATATGTTTTTGATAACATAACAAGTATAAACGAAAATGATGAAATAAGCTCAACTATATCAATTAAATACCATCAAAACAAAGGAGCTGTTAAGGTAAATAATTCCTTACCATCAGTAATTAATATCTATTCAGTAAGCGGACAATTAATATATCAAAATACCTTTACAAAAACACTCCATTTTAATGTTGATTATGATGGATTAATTTTAATAAATGTAATCAACGATAACTCAGTGCTTACTCAAAAGTACTTTTCATCTAATTGAAAAACATCAAGAAATTAATACTTGGCTTAGAACTTTAAGAATTAATGGCACAAAACCCAAAGTGGGTTTGTAACAATTTAGTAAAACGAATAAATAACCTTATTTTTTTGTTATTGTAAGTTGGTCATTTTTTAGGTTAAAACGACAATCAAACTGAGTTTCGTCTTCTCCAATAACTATTAAACAGAACCTTTTTAGCTTATTGGGTTCACTATCTATAGTTTTAAAATATCTACTCACTTTTTTACTCACACCTTCACAAGTAATCTCCTGAATTTCTTCAATATTATCTAATAACTCATCAAAACCTAGCTTAATACGGCTTGTATTTTTTCTAAGTTGAGAATTGCTAGAATAATCTATTTTAGCTATGATCTTATTGTTTTTTTTAAATAGATGAATTTCATCACAATACAATGTGTTTTCTGAGTTGCTGTATGTTATGTTTGTTATAATACCTGCCATGATGTGTTTATTTTGCTGCTAAGTTACTCTTTATACAGGAGTTTTAAGCGTATTGTAATTAGACTATAATAACTTTAACAAAACTATCGTTTTGACTTATACTGTACTGTAAAACAATGTGCTTAGATATAGATCTATTTTGGGTATTAATTCCTAAATTGCTTCACTTAAAATAGCAGAAAAACTGTATTATTTAAAAGATAATCTATAATAGACTATGGATAAGATTGAAGAAATAACAAAGGCATTAATCGATTTTAGAGATGCTAGAGATTGGAAACAATTTCACGATTCTAAAAATTTAGCAACTGCCATTGGAATAGAAGCTGCGGAGCTAAATGAACTTTTCCTTTGGAAAACTAGTAAAGAATCTGAAGAAGTTGATAAATCTCGTTTAAAAGAAGAATTAGCAGATATATTTTCATTTGCTTTTTTATTAGCTGAAAAACACAATTTAGATATAAAAGAAATTGTTCTTGATAAAATTGAATTAAACAATAAAAAATATCCAGTTGAGAAATCAAAAGGAACTGCTAAAAAATACACTGAACTGTAATGGATGATTCGAACTTAGCAGTTAAGCGTTACGATTTTGACTCACAATTATTTGATGAATTTAATAATTTGCATTATGCAAAAGATTTATGGCCCTTAGTTTACATCTTAAGTGATGAAAAATCAAAAGAGGCTTATGTGGGTGAAACTACTGATGCTTATTCGAGAATGAAAAGTCATTTGAAAAATGATAAAAAGAAAAAGCTGACAATAGTTCATTTAGTAACGAGTGAAAAATTCAATAAATCAGCTACTTTAGATATCGAATCAAATTTGATTAAATATATTGCTGGTGATGGTAAGTATAAATTGATAAATGGAAATCTTGGAATAGCAAACCATGAATATTATCAAAAACGCGAACTTTATCAAGGGATATTTAAAGTCGTTTGGAATAAATTAAGATCGGAAGGCATTTCCATCCATTCTCTTGAACATATTGATAATTCTGATTTATTTAAATATTCACCATACAAAACACCTACTGCAGAACAAAAAGTAGGGTTACTATTGATTATCAATAACTTATTGAGTGATAAGTTGAATAATGTTATTATTGAAGGAGGAGCAGGAACTGGAAAAACAATCCTTGCAATTTTTCTGTTCAAATTATTAAATTCAGATAATACAGATTTCAATTTTAAAGAGTTTGGAACTGAAGAAAATGAGTTCATTCAAAAAGTTAAGGCATTAAAAGAAAAATACCCTAAACCAAATATGGCTTTGGTTATCCCAATGTCATCGTTTCGTAATACTTTAAAAAAAGTGTTTAGAAATATCAAAGGATTGAAAGCAAGCATGGTTGTTGGACCAGCAGAAGTAGCAAAGAACACTTACGATATTGTTTTAGTTGATGAGTCTCATAGATTAAGAAGGAGAGTGAATTTAGGCGCTTATTTTGGCGCGTTTGATAAAGCTTGTATAAGATTAGGTTTAGATAAGTACTCTGCTAGTGAATTAGACTTTGTAATAAAACAGGCAGATAAAACAGTATTATTCTATGATGAAGGTCAATCTATCAAGCCCTCAGATGTGAAAAAAGAAGATTTTGATAGCTTAAAAAAATCAAAAGATACGAATATAGAATACCTCAAATCTCAATTCAGAGTTAGGGGAGGGAATGGTTATGTTAAATTTATTGAAGGGATTTTAAAGAATAAACTATCTTTTGAAAAACAATTGTTTAAATCAGAAGAATATGAATTTTTACTGTTCGAGTCATTAGATGAAATGGTAAGTGAAATTAAGCTCAGAAATAAAGAGCATGGTTTGTCTCGATTAGTTGCAGGATATTCATGGCCTTGGATTTCAAATAAAGATTCTAGTAAGTTTGATATTAATATTGGAAATGTTTCTTTGAAGTGGAATAGTGTTGCTGTGGACTGGGTAAACTCGGAGGAATCAATTAATGAAGTTGGTTGTATTCATACTACACAGGGATATGACTTAAATTATACAGGAGTTATTTTTGGTAATGAAATTTCATATGACAAAGAAAAAGAAGAGATTATAATAAAAGAAGAAAATTACTATGATAAAAATGGAAAACAATCAATAAAAAACCCAAATGATTTAAAGGTATATATTCTAAATATATACAAAACAATTATGCTAAGAGGCATAAGAGGTACCTATGTTTATGTTTGTGATGACGCATTAAGAGATTATTTTTCAGCGCACATTGATAAGTTTAAAAAAGTAGCTGAATCAATTTTTATTGATTTGGATAATGTTATACCTTTTCAAAACTCAGTTCCTATATATAGTTTATCTGCCGCTGCTGGTAATTTTAGTGAGAATCAAATCGTCAACGCTGATGAGTATGATTGGGTTAAAATTCCTACTCAAATAAAACCTGCAGAGGATTTATTTGCATGTACTGTTCAAGGAGAATCTATGAATAAGGTAATACCTAATGGATCTATTTGTCTATTTAGAAAATATTCTGGAGGAAGTAGAAATGGTAAAATTGTATTGGTGCAACATACCGATATTCAAGATGCTGATTATGGTTCCGGTTATACTGTAAAAGAATATCAGAGCACAAAAACAAATAGCAATAATGAGCAATGGCGTCATAAAACAATCACATTGAAGCCATTATCAAGTGATGATACTTTTGAAAACATAAATATTTTGGAAGACGATTTAGAAGGGTTTAAAATTATCGGTATCTTCGAATGTGTTCTTAACTAAATTCTAAAAGTAGAGTTAATGCAATGTTTTACTGGGTGTATGGATTAAGTGAGGAAGAGATTAAAATTGTGGAATAATCTTAACTAGAAACTATGAATAAGGGATTCCGAGCGATTAGAATATCTTTTTAAGGAGTATGAAAAAATGATAAACAAGAACATCTTATTAGAAAAGCCAAAGAAAAAACGAAATACTTAAAAATCCTAATGAAAAACAACCAACAAAATATTATCATATACAACACTCCAGACGGGAAGGCTTCTGTTAATTTGTACACCAAAGATGGTAATGTTTGGATGAACCAAAACCAATTGGCAGAACTTTTTGACACCTCTAAACAAAATGTAGGTCAACATATATCTAAAATATTAGAAGATAGAGAGTTATTAGAGAATTCAGTTGTAAAGAATTACTTTACAACTGCCCAAGATGGTAAAGATTACAATGTTACTTTCTATGCTTTAGATATGATTTTGGCAATTGGATTTAGAGTCAGAAGCACAAGAGGAACACAGTTTAGAATTTGGGCAAATAGCACTCTTAAAGAATATATGATTAAAGGGTTTGTTATGGATGATGAACGCCTAAAAAATCCTGATGGCAGACCAGATTATTTTGATGAGTTATTAGCACGTATTAGACGTGTAAGAGCATCAGAAAAACGTTTTTATCAAAAAGTACGCGATTTATTAGCTTTAAGTAGCGATTATGTACAGAAAAGGCAACCCAAATGTTTTTTGCACAAACACAAAACAAGTTGTTGTATGCTGTTAGTCAACAAACTGCTACCGAATTAATAGTCGCTAGAGCCAATGCAAATGATCCCAATATGGCATTAACCACTTGGAAAGGAACGGAAGTAAGAAAACAAGATATTTACATTGCTAAAAATTACCTAACAGAAGATGAAATAGATTCTTTAAATAGGTTAGTAGTTATCTTTTTAGAAACAGCAGAACTACGTGTTAAAGACCGTATAGATATAACAATGGTTTTTTGGAAGCAAAATGTAGATAGAATGCTAGAATTTAACGATAAAAAAGTTTTAACAGGTTCTGGCAGTGTTTCTAAAACACAAATGGAAGAAAATGTAAAAAAAATCTATACGCAATTTGATACACACAGAAAATTAGATGAAGCAAAAAGAGAAGATGCTATAGAATTAGAAGAAATTGAAAAGTTACTTAAAAAGAAAAAATAGAATGCCAGATATTGTACACATAACATATTCATGTGTATCGATTTAAAAATGGATGAATTGTTTCGCTTTGTTGTGAAATAAAAAAATCGACAAAACATTATTCTCTGCGAATCAATAAATATGTTTAACAATTCAACTTGGGATGTTAAACATTTTAACTTGGGATTCACAGCTGTAAGCAAAACACAAAAACTTATTTCGGGAGCAGACATAATAAATATTATAAGTACTAAACGAATATTGCTATATATGGGCAGATACCGGAACAAGTCCGGTAATACTCTTTAAATAATAAAACTATCGTTTTGTCTTATAATGGCTAATTATAAGATCAAAATGATAAACCTTTTAAATTTTATAAATATTTAAAAGGACAAAATCCTAATTGCTTAGAATCGTGTATTTTCAGATTATAGGACAATTACCAAGGATACGAGAATTTAAGAGCGTGGAAATGTGTGTTCTATTTACTTTGCTGCCAAAAAGCAAAGCCAGTGAGGAACGAACGCAGACATAATATTCATTATAAGTACTAAACGTTTTAAATAAGGATAAATAATAAAACCTATCATTTTGTCTTATAATTAATATTATGTTAAATAGAAAAGAATTACTAATAGAATATATACCCTTTAGTTCTAAGAATTAATCCAATTATATGCCGCTTCATAAGTTTGAAAAACTTTGGTTTCACGCTTCCTCTTTTGCATTTTAATGTAAAACTATACTAATAACCTCTGAGCCAAACCTTTAATCACATAAGCAGATTTTAAAAGATTAGGAGAAATATCAGCAGCATAAGTTCTAGCTTCAGGAGTAATACTGCTATAAACACCAAATTCAGAGACAGTAAACAATGGTTTAGGTTCTGGTAATGAATCAAAAAAACTCTTTACAATTTTTATATCTTCAACCTCAATTGTGATATTATCAGCATATCTTATATAGTAAATGTTACCCTCTACAACTTCTAATTTAAGTTTTTCATTAATTAATATATCTGCTGATTTATAGCTCATAATAAACAAATATAAAAAAAAATCTTAAATTACACGCAATGAATACTTCTTTACAGCCCGTAATTAACTCGGTAGAAATCATTTACCAAGATGATTTATTGGTTGTTGTAAACAAACCCAATAATTTTCTGATACATCAATCGCATTATGCCCGTAACATTGATGAGCCAACCTTGTTAGAAGTGTTAGAAAAACAGTTAGGTTTTCAATTGTTTCCAATACATCGGTTAGATCGTAAAACTTCAGGAATTATTCTTTTATTAAAAGACAAATCGTTTATCAATCAATTTCAAGAGCTTTTTACAAAAAATGAAATTGAAAAAACATATTATGCCATTGCCAGAGGTTTTTCCCCAGCTGAAGGAATTATTGATTCTCCCGTAAAAAATGATGATACTGGCGTTTATAAGGCTGCTATTACCAAATACAAATCCATTCATCAAGTTGAATTACAAATTCCGGTTCATCCTTATGCTTCATCACGTTATAGTTTAATAGAGTTAAAACCACAAACGGGAAGAATGCACCAATTGCGTAAACATTTAAACAAAATTAGTCACCCTATTGTTGGTGATTATAAATATGGCGACCGCTTTCATAACAGAATGTTCGAACAAAAATTAGACTGTATCTATATGTTTTTACATGCCTACAGCATAAAATTTATTCATCCCCTCTCCCATCAAAAAATGAACTTTACAGCTAATTTTCCTGATGATTGGGTTAAAGTAATGAAGCAATTTAAATGGAAACTATGAGAATAGATAAATACATTTGGGCAATTCGTTTATTCAAAACTAGATCCTTGGCTTCAAAAGCCTGTCAAAACGAAAAAGTTAAACTAAATAATCAGTTTGTAAAAGCAGCTAAACCCTTAAAAACTGGAGATATCATAGGCATTAAAGAAATTCCTATTTGGAGAACTTTTAAGGTGTTAGACTTTCCTAAATCTAGAGTTGGAGCCAAGTTAGTTGCTAATTACTTTGTAGAATTAACTTCGGAAGACGATTTAGCACAATTAGAACTTGTACAGCAAAGTAATCGCCAAAATCAGCTATTAGGTATTAAAGGACGACCGACTAAAAAAGATCGCAGAGCAATTAATCAAGTATTAAAATAAGCTTACTTTAAACGGGATTTTATTAATTCTTCATTCGTTTGAGATGATGTTAGTAAAAGATGTAGCTTATTGTCTCTACTATATATATCCGGATAAATAATCAATAAACCATCCTCGTTAATTGCAGCAGTTTGGTACATTAAATTAATTGGGTAATAATATTTTAAGCGAATATTTTTTGTCTTATTTGTTTTTACAATATCATTAACTTTTTTTCTACTCCATTTATCATGGTCTTCTCTTTTAAGTAAAAAAGTTGCAAAATCTAAAGGGTTTTCTAAGCGAATGCATCCATGGCTAAAAGCTCTTTTTTCTTTACTAAATAATGATTTTGAAGGAGTATCATGTAAGTAAATAGAATATTTATTAGGAAATAAAAACTTTACTCTACCTAAGGCATTACTCGGTCCTGCTTGCTGTCTAACGGTATATGGAAAATGACCTGTTTTGTATTTATTCCAATCAATTCCATTGCTATTAACAACCTCATTATTGTGATTAAGAATAACCATGTTATGTTTTTCTAAATATTGAGGGTCTTTTTTTAATTTCCTTAATGTTTCAGTAGAAGCGATAGAAAAAGGTAAGGTCCATGTTGGATTAAGAACTATTAACTCTAATTTATCACTAAACATAGGGGTTTCCTTATGTAATTTACCTACAACTACCCTACTTTGATAAGCGATTCTGTTATCCTCAATAAATTGCATTTTGTAAGAAGCAATATTTACTTTTATATAAGGATCATTGCTTGGATAAGCAATCCATTTTCTACGTTCTAAATTCACTAATATCGTTTGTTGTATCTCTTTTATGGTAATGTTTAATGCTTTTAATGTTGATTTGCCTATAATACCATCACTATTTAAACCGTGTTGTTTTTGAAACTGTGCTACTGCAGCAACTAAAACACTATCATATATTGTACTTCCAGAAGTGTCTAACTCAGACAGGTAATTTTCGGCAATTAAACGTTTTCTTAACAAGGGTAAATTAACATCATTTTCTTTAGGATGAAGCGTTTTATTAAGGGTAACAATTTCCCATGCTGTATTATTACTAACTAAATCAGAATAATAACGATAACTCTTCTTTAAGAGTTGGTACTCTTCATCTTGAGGTTTTAATTTATTTATAGATGCTGCAATTGTTTCTGTTTTTATTGCTGATAAAAATTGATCTTTTGCGTTTTCAGGTAATTGATAATGGATGAAATTCCAAGAGTAAGATAAGTTTTCAGGATTAACCTTTCCCTCAACTAAATGGTACGAATATAAAAGAACCCCATCAGTTAAAAGTATTTCAAAAATTGCTTTTTCTTCAACTGATAATTCGTCATACCTGTCTGCATATTTTTTTATTTTTACAAAGTGATAATCATTAGGTAAAAGCCCTTCGTTGCTGGATCCTTGAATTGCATCAATGGCTTCTGTTCTGTTTTTTTTTGAGTCCCATAATTGATCGTATTGGTTGCTCTTGAAAATTGATGGAAGTACGTTGTTTGAAAAAATAAATTCGCCATCAATAGTAGTATCGTTACTATCTAAATTGGTAATTAACATTTTTAGATGATCAGAAACTAAACTATTAATACTATCTATATTTACGATAGGTAAATTAACTGGAGTAAACTCTTCTTTAACCGCTGTTTCTGCTATTGTCTTTTCTTGTTTACAACCTATTGTAAACAATACGCTAAATATTATAATTAATATTTTTTTCATCTTAATCTCAAAAAAAAGTAAAAGTAATTTTATTTATTCCTTAATAATTTCAGGATAGATTACTCTAGTAGATGAATATATGAAGATTAAAATTTCATCATCTAAATAATCTATAACTTCTTGATAATCGTTTAAAGGTAATGCTGGGCAGCCAAAACTTCTACCTAAACGTTTGTTTTTTAATACAAAATTATCTGAAACATATTTGGCACTATGAATAACAATGTTTCTTTTACGTGCAAGATCATTTACTCCTTTTTCTAATCCATCAAGGCGTAACGATAATCCATGTTTACCCGTATATTTTTCTTTTGTTATAAAAAAACCTAAACTACTTTGATGAGAACCTGTTTTGTTTGAAAAATTACTAGCATAATTTAAACCAGATTTTTTACCGTGGGCTACTAAAGAAACATGTAAAACAATATTTTTTGTTAAATCTATTATGTATAAACGTTTTTCACTAGATGGTAAATCAAAGTCTATAATGGCTATTATATTACTTTTTAATTGGTTATTGTTTTTGTAATACTGATGACCTCTAACAGCCAATTCAAATGCATAATAGTTTAGAGTTGATAAGTTCAATGCTTTATATGAGGAAGAAATGCTTTTAGAAAAAGTTATTTCATCATCATTATTTGCTACTACATTTAATGTAATAGGAACTAATAGTACTAAAAGAAAAAAAGATTTAAAATAAGCCAATAGCTTGATTGTTATCATTTTGTAAATTTAATTATTTACTTTGATTATTTAGAATTAATCAAAAAAAAAGGAGAAACAATTTGTTTCTCCTTTTTCGTTAACGTTGTTAAGCTTATTTAAATTTAGCTTTCAATTCTTTTGCTTTTTCATACTCTCCTGTTTGAGTGTATAATTTAATCAACATATTTGCAGTCTCAACATCTTCTGGCATTGCTTTGTGCGCAGCTTCAATGTATGGAACAGCAGATTTAAAATCAGCTTTAGCAGCATCCTTTAATTCGTTGTATTTTTTTGTAGCATTTAAGTCTAATTTATTGGCTTCATTAATTTTATCTGCCGCAGCATTAAAATAATAAGCTCCTAAATTATAATTAGGATCAAAATAATCAGGTTTTAATTCAATTGCTTTTTTATAATCAGCAACAGCATTATCAACTTGTTTTAAATTATCATAAACCGATCCTCTAGCAAAAAAGTAGATAGGATTGCTTCCATCTTTTTCTATAGCAGTATTCAAATTAGCTAAAGCTTCTTCATGTTTACCGTTTTGTAAATAATAATCTAATTCAGTAACCAATAAGTTATTATCTTCAGGATATGCTTCTCTACCTTTTTTAATGTACATCAACGCTTTTTCTTCATCACCTTCATTTTTGTAAATTTTATACATCGAAGTATAAAGGCTTGGTCCATTACCACCTGTATTATACTTTAAGTTGATTAACGCATCATACATTTGTTTTGCTGTTTCAGTGTCCTCAGCATATTCTGCAGCTAAAGCAGTATTATACATAATTACAGTATCAATTTTACCACCCAATTGACTTAAAAACATCGATTTACCAAAACTTTCTTCAGCTCCTTTATAATCTTTATCTGTAAATTGTTGAATACCTTTGTTGGCAAACTCAATAGCTAAACCAGGAAATTTTCTCATCATAATATCCCCAGTATACATTTCGTCATCTACTTTTGCTTGACTCTGTAAAGCTCCCATAAATTTCATTAAATCGCTTCCATCCTCTTTTTCTAAATCCAATTTTTTTAATTCTGGATCTTTAAAATTATAAACTAACGCTTTAAAATATGAATCTGTACACTTGTTTAAAGCATCCGCATCAATCGCTTTACACGCCTGATCTTTACTTGCTAATATATTGTAATACAAATTACCTCTGTAATACCATGTTTTAGCCCAGTTTTTAGTAACGTCATGTGTTATTGCTTGATCAATCTCATTAATACCTTTAGTTAATTCGGTACATTTTTGAGAACGAGTAAACGCCTTATTGTAATTGTAAGCACTTACTACTTTATTTTTTTGTGCAAAAGCTCCTGAAATTGTTGCCACAGCAGCTATTGCTAAAATTATTTTTTTCATCTTTCTAAATTTTACTTAATATTTACTCTTCGCTATTATCAACATCCTTGCCATCTTCACTTTCGTTAGATGAATCGTCCTCAGATTTGTTTTCTTCAGTAGCCGTATTTTCTATCGGATTTCCATCCTCATCCAATACTATAGCTTCATCTTCATCATCTTCAGATTTTTCAATTTTAGCAACTGCAGCAATACGATCTTTACCTTTTAAGTTAATCAGTTTAACACCTTGCGTTGCTCTACCCATAACTCTTAAACCTGAAACAGCTAAACGAATAACAATACCTGATTTATTGATAATCATTAAATCATCATCATCAGTTACGTTTTTAATAGCAATTAAGTCACCTGTTTTTTCTGTGATAGTAATAGTTTTAACACCTTTACCACCTCTATTGGTAACTCTGTAATCTTCAATATCAGAACGTTTACCGTAACCGTTTTCAGACACCACCATAACGTTAGCATCTTCAACATTAGGAATGGTAATCATACCAATAACAGCATCTTTATCATGTCCTAAACGAATACCTCTAACACCAGAAGCATTTCTACCCATTGGTCTAGTTTTTCTTTCGTTAAATCGAATTGCTTTACCAGATTTTAATGCTAAAATAATTTCATCAGAACCAGAAGTTAATTTAGCTTCTAATAAATGATCTCCTTCTTTAATTGTAATGGCATTAATACCATTTGTTCTAGGTCTAGAATAAGCAGATAAAGCAGTTTTCTTAACAGTACCATTTTTAGTACACATAATAATGTATAAGTTATCTACTAAATCATCTAAGCTTTCAGCAAAACCATGTTCAATATCTTCCTCTGTAGCAGGTCGTTTTAAATATGCTTCATCTTTAAGGTTTGATACATTGATGTATGCCAATACTTTATCGTCAGACTCAATATTTATTAAGTTTTGAATTGCTCTACCTTTAGCTTGTTTTGATCCTTCAGGTATTTCAAATACTCTCATCCAATAACATTTACCTTTTTCGGTAAATACCAATAAATAATTATGTGTTGTAGCTACAAATAGTTGCTCTAAGAAATCAGCATCTCTTGTTGCAGTACCTTTAGATCCTACTCCTCCTCTATTTTGTAATTTATATTCTGATAAAGAAGTACGTTTCATATATCCTAAGTGAGAAATAGTTACTACAACCGTTTCATCAGGAATCATATCTTCGATACTAAAATCACCTCCACCAGCGTAATCAATTACACTTCTTCTTTCATCACCGTATTTATCTCTAATGTAAATTAATTCATCTTTAATAATTTGCATTCTTCTTGCTTCATTTGCTAAGATGTCTTTTAAATCAGTAATAAAAGTCATTATCTCATCATACTCAGCTCTTAATTTATCTTGCATTAAGCCAGTTAACTGACGTAAACGCATATCAACAATCGCTCTCGATTGAATTTCGGAAAGTTTAAACCTTTCCATTAAATTAGTAATTGCTAAATCTGGTGTTTTAGATTTTTTAATAATGTCAATTACTTCATCAATGTTATCAGATGCAATAATTAACCCTTCTAAAATATGAGCTCTTTCTTCTGCTTTTCTTAATTCGTATTTTGTTCTTCTAATAACAACTTCGTGTCTAAACTCAACAAATTCTTTAATAATATCTTTTAAGTTCAATACAACTGGTCTTCCTTTAACCAATGCAATGTTGTTGATACTAAAAGAAGTTTGTAAGGCTGTGTGCTTAAACAAATTGTTTAACACAACGTTCGGAATTGCGTCTCTCTTAAGTTCATACACAATTCTCATCCCTGTTCTATCCGACTCATCTCTAATGTCAGAAATACCAATCATTTTTCCATCATTGATTAAATCAGCTGTTCTTTTAATCATATCAGCTTTATTCACCTGATAAGGAATTTCTGAAACAATAATTCTAAAACGACCAGAGTTGGTTTCTTCCATTTCGGTTTTAGCACGCATTACTACTCTACCTTTTCCGGTATGAAATGCATCTTTTACCCCTTGGTAACCATATATAATACCTCCTGTTGGAAAATCTGGAGCTTTAATGTGCTCCATCAAACCATCAATATCAATATCTCTATTATCTACATAAGCAATAGTACCTTCAATAACTTCTGTTAAGTTATGTGGCGCCATATTGGTAGCCATACCTACAGCAATACCTGAAGCTCCGTTTAATAATAATGCAGGAATTTTTGTTGGTAAAACATCTGGTTCTTTTAACGAATCATCAAAATTCAAACTAAAATCAACAGTGTCTTTATCTAAATCACCTAACATTTCTTCAGCAATCTTTCTCAATCTTGCTTCAGTATAACGCATAGCTGCAGGACTATCACCATCAACAGATCCAAAATTCCCCTGTCCATCAACTAACATATAACGTAACGACCATTCTTGAGCCATACGTACCATAGAGTCATAAACAGCAGTATCTCCATGCGGGTGATACTTTCCTAATACCTCTCCAACAATTCTTGCAGATTTTTTAAAGGGTTTATTAGAATAAACTCCTAAATCCAACATCCCAAACAAAATTCTTCTGTGCACAGGTTTTAATCCATCTCGCACATCAGGTAACGCTCTAGAAACAATAACTGACATTGAATAATCAATGTAAGCTGATTTCATTTCTTCCTCGATATTTATCTGTATTATTTTTTCGCCTTCAGCCATATTAAATATAATTTTTCTTCTTTATATATAGGTATAATTTTACTCCTTTTAAGAGACCTTCGAAAATACATAAAATAGCTAATCGAAAAGCTAACATTACCGCTTACTTACTAACAAAATTCTGTTGAAAAAAGGATTTTTTTGTCGTTAGCAAGATAATCGCTTATTTAGTATTTTTACTTGTGTTCATTAATGCCTAATTTTAAGGTATTGAACATTAAATTTGAAGATTATGGATGCAAATTTTTCAGGAAGAGTAAAGGATGTTATATCTTATAGTAAAGAAGAAGCTTTACGCTTAGGACACGATTATATTGGTGTTGAACATTTGTTACTTGGAATAATTAGAGAAGGAGACGGTTTAGCAGTAAAAATACTAAGCAATTTAGGGGTTAATTTAAAAGAATTAAGAACTAAAATAGAATCTTCTACTAAAGTTGGATCTAGTACAAACAGTACAGGAAGTTCTCCTTTAGTAAAACAAGCAGAAAAAGTATTAAAAATCACTTATTTAGAAGCTAAGGTTTTAAAAAATAATGTGATTGGTACAGAACACCTTTTATTATCAATTTTAAAAGGAGAAGATAATGTGGCAACAAATGCTTTACATGCTTTAAATGTAAACTATGAAGCCGTTAAAGATGAAGTAATGATTATGAATGTAATTGAAGATGAAGACAACATCCCTAAAGCAGATTTTCCTAATACACCACCAGAAGGTGATGATGAGGATAAAGGTAGTTTTATGGGAAGTGGAAATACAGGTAAAAAACCTGCCAAAGGAAAAGAAGCTAAATCTGATACTCCAGTTTTAGATAATTTTGGTAGAGATTTAACGAAGTATGCCGAAGATGGCAAACTAGACCCTATTGTTGGTCGTGAAAAAGAAATTGAACGTGTTTCTCAAATATTAAGTAGAAGAAAAAAGAATAACCCTATTTTATTAGGAGAGCCTGGTGTTGGTAAATCTGCTATTGCAGAAGGTTTAGCATTAAGAATTGTTCAGAAAAAAGTTTCTCGTGTACTTTTTGGAAAAAAGATTGTAACGTTAGATTTGGCTTCTTTAGTTGCCGGAACTAAATATAGAGGGCAGTTTGAAGAACGTATGAAAGCAGTAATGAATGAGTTGGAAAAATCTCCACACATCATTTTATTTATTGATGAAATACACACTATTATTGGTGCAGGTGGAGCTTCTGGTTCTATGGATGCTTCTAATATGTTTAAACCCGCTTTAGCTAGAGGAGAGCTTCAATGTATTGGAGCAACTACTTTAGATGAATATAGACAGCATATCGAAAAAGATGGTGCTTTAGCAAGAAGATTTCAAAAAGTAATTGTTGAACCAACAACTGTTGAAGAAACAATAGAAATCTTAAATAACATCAAAGAAAAATACGAAGATCATCATAATGTTATTTACACTCCAGAAGCAATTAAAGCTTGTGCTAAATTGACTGATCGATATATGACAGATCGATTTTTACCAGATAAAGCTATTGATGCATTGGATGAGGCTGGATCTCGTGTTCATATTACAAACATTATTGTTCCTAAAAATATTTTAGAACTAGAAAAAAAGGTTGAAGATATTAAGGATAAAAAGAACCATGTTGTTCGTAGTCAAAAGTATGAAGAGGCTGCACAATTAAGGGATACTGAAAGAACTTTATTATCAGACTTAAGTATTGCTAAAAAAGCTTGGGATGAAGAAACAAAGAACAATAGAGAAGAAGTTTCTGAAGACAATGTAGCTGAAGTAGTTGCAATGATGACAGGAATACCTACTCAACGTGTTGCTCAAGCTGAAGGCGATAGACTTGCTAGTATGGGAGATGAAATAAAAGATTCTGTTATTGGACAAGATGAGGCGGTAAAAAAAGTAGTGAAAGCGATTCAAAGAAACAGAGCTGGACTTAAAGATCCTAACAAACCAATTGGTTCGTTTATTTTCTTAGGACCAACTGGTGTTGGAAAAACGCAATTAGCTAAAGTTTTAGCGCGTTATATGTTTGATTCTGATGAATCTTTAATTAGAATTGACATGAGTGAATATATGGAGAAATTTGCAGTTTCTCGTTTGGTAGGAGCTCCTCCGGGATACGTTGGATACGAAGAAGGTGGTCAGTTAACTGAAAAAGTTAGAAGAAAACCCTACTCTATTGTTTTATTAGATGAAATTGAAAAAGCTCATCCAGATGTATTTAATTTATTATTACAAGCTTTAGATGATGGACAGTTAACAGATAGTTCAGGAAGAAAAATTAACTTCAAGAATACTATTATCATAATGACTTCTAATATTGGTGCTCGTCAATTAAAAGATTTTGGTCAAGGAGTTGGATTTTCAACTAAATCTAAACAAGAATCTGAACATGAACATAATACAGGGGTTATCCAAAATGCATTAAAGAAAGCTTTTGCTCCTGAATTTTTAAATAGAATTGATGATGTTGTTGTTTTCAACTCTTTATCTAAAGATGATATTCATAAAATTATTGATATTGAATTAAAAAGTCTTTATGGTAGAGTTAATGAGTTAGGATACAATATTGAATTAACTGAAAAAGCTAAAGATTTTATTGCTGATAAAGGTTATGATGCTGCTTATGGAGCAAGACCATTAAAAAGAGCTATTCAAAAATATGTTGAAGATCCTTTAGCTGAAGAAATTATTCAAGCTACTATTAAAGAAGGTGATACTATTAAGATTGACTTGGATGAAGTTTTAGAAGAATTGGTTATTGAATCTGTGAAAGGATCAAAGAACGAAAAAAAAGATTCTGATGTGGAACCAGACAAGAAAGATTAAAAAACTTTAATCGCATAAAAAAACCTCAAACAATGTTTGAGGTTTTTTTTATGTTTAAAAAATAGAAAGGTTTTTTATTCAAAACCTAAACCATCCATAATTTTATTTGATACACCAGTTGTAGAGAATCCTCCATCATGGAATAAATTCTGCATAGTAACATATTTTGTTAAGTCAGAGAACATAACAACACAATAGTTTGCACAATCTAAAGCTGGAGCATTTCCTAATGGTGATTTTAAATCAGCAAATCCATACAAAGAATTAAATCCTTTAATTCCTCCACCTGCAGTTGTTTTTGTTGGTGATTGAGAAATAGTATTTACTCTAACTTTTTTATCTGTACCGTAGTAATAACCAAAATTACGTGCTATATTTTCTAACAATGCTTTAGCATCAGCCATATCATTATAACCAGGAAAAGCATATTGTGCAGCTACATAAGAAAGCGCTAAAATAGACCCCCACTCATTCATAATGTCTTTTTTCTTTGCAATTTTCATTACTCTATGAAATGATATTGCTGAAATATCCATTGCTTTATGATAGAAATCGTAATTAGACTCTGTATAATGAATTTTCTTTCTAACATTAATTGACATTCCGATAGAATGTAAAATGAAATCTAATTTACCGAATTTTTCTTCAGCAATTTTAAATAGATTTTCTAAATCTTCAGTAGATGTAACATCTGCAGATACAATTTCAGAACCAGTAGCTTCTGCTAATTTATCAAGCTCACCCATTCTTAATGCAACAGGTGCATTCGTTAAAATAAACTCAGCACCCTCTTCGTGTGCTCTTTCCGCAACTTTCCAAGCAATAGAATCTTCATTCAATGCTCCAAAAATTATTCCCTTCTTTCCTTTTAATAAATTGTTAGACATGTATATTATTTTTGTAAAATACAAATATAGAAAAGTTGTTATACTTTTAATGTATTTCCTTATTATTTAATTAAGAATTATCTGTTAATAGCTATCATCTTTTAGAAGATGCCGTTTTACGATGTGTTTTATGTTTAGCATTGGAACCTTTTATAGTTGATCCTTTTCTCCATGGGTTGCAACTTAACAAAATAGACTCCACAAATAAAGAGGTTAAAATAATTGCAACTTTTGTAGTTTTATTGATCATAAGTAGGTGAAATAGTTAATTATCAGTTCAAAAATAATATAATTATTAAATAAAAAAAACATTAATACTATTATCCTAATAATATTTTAGCATTCTCCTTCGCGATTGCACTCGTATCTTTCCCGCTTAACATTTTAGCAATTTCATCTACTCTGTCCTCATTAGATAATTCTTTGAGGTAAGTTGCTGTTTTAGTAGCATTAGTTTCTTTGTAAATTTTAATATGCTGATCTCCTTTTGCTGCAACTTGAGGTAAATGAGTAATGGCTATAATTTGAATGTTTTTACTCATATCTTTCATTATTCCTGCCATTTTATCTGCAATATCACCTGAAACTCCTGTATCAATCTCATCAAATATAATAGCTGACACATTAGTGCTTGTTGCTAAAATTGATTTTATGGATAACATTAACCTTGATAATTCTCCACCAGAAGCAGTTTTTTCAAGTTCTTTTACTTGAAAACCTTTGTTGGCAGAAAACAAAAATTTAATTTCATCTATTCCGTTTTCATTCACTTCAGATAAAACAGCTTGTTTTACGATAAAAGAAGATTCTGGCATTCCTAAATCAGCTAAGTGTGCTATAATTATTTTTTCAATTTGAGGAATAACTTTAATTCTCTTATTGGATATCTTTTGAGCTAAACTTGTTATGCTTTTCTTTTCTTTATTCAAGTGTATTTTCAGTTGTTCAATTTCTTCATCAACTGAATCTATAGCATTAAGCTGACTTTTTAAATCCTCTAAGAGTTCTAATAACTCATCACTTGTGGTTAAATTGTGTTTTTGCTCTAAACCAAAAATAATACTTAAACGTTCCGATAAATATTGAGCATTTTCAGCATCAAATTCAAAATGATTGTTACTATTTTCTATATCTGCTGCTAAATCTTCTAATTCAATCAATAAACTATTTAAACGTTGATGCTGTTCCTCATAGTTTTTTCCATATTCAACAATGTCATTAAAGGAACTTACAACATCTTTTAAGTTTGTAATTATATTTTGATCAGATACAGAAAGCAAACCAGTTGCTTTATCCATTGTAGTTTTAATGGTTTCAGCATTAGTTATTATAGCAAGCTTTTCTTGTAAGCCTTCTTGCTCATTTATTTGTAAATTCAACTCTTCAATTTCATTTACTTGAAACTTGATGTATTCAACATCAGCCTTTTCGTTCGCTTCTTTATTTATAAGATCAGCTAATTCTTTTTGTAATTTTTTATACGTCCTAAATTGGATTTGAAATTTATCAACCTCGCTACCTAATTTAGCAAAACTATCTATTACATCTATTTGAAACTGATTGTTTTGAAGCTTTAAGGTTTGGTGTTGAGAGTGTACATCAATTAGTTGACCAGACAAATCTTTTAAAACACTTAAATTGACAGGAGTATCATTAATAAAAGCTCTTGATTTTCCTGTTTTACTTATTTCTCTTCTTATGATAGTTTCTTCTTCAAAATCAATATCATTATCTGCAAAAAAAGATTTAAATCGCATTTCGTTAAAAACAAAAGAACCTTCAATAATACATTTTTTATCTTTGTTGTTTAAAACAGAAGTGTCTACTCTATTTCCTAAAATTAAAGCAATAGCTCCTAATAATATTGATTTACCAGCACCTGTTTCTCCAGTAATAACAGTAAATCCTTTATTAAAATCTAAATCGATTTGCTCAATTATAGCGTAGTTTGTTATAGATAAATGTGAGATCATTATTTTCCTTTGATAATTTTTCTGTAATCATTGGAATTTGCTGGATTTACCTTGATCAAAAGAGTTGTTACTTCATTTTTTTCAGTAGTTGTTCCTTCCATAAAAAGATTAATAATTTCATCTTTTTTAGCATTAAAAAAGATAGTTAAAATAAATGCATTTGGAGTAATGTCATAAATTTTCTCCATTTCTTTTAAAGCCAAAAGCACTTGAGCTCTACCTTTAGCAACATCCTTAGTCATTACATCAAAACCTAAACGGTGATATTGGTATAGCGCTTTTCTATATGGGGAATAATTTTGTCTTAACAAATCATTAACCAACCAATACCTATTTTTATCATCTTCAAAAGCTTTCCATCCTAAATTGGGTGAAGCTTGTGCATTGTTTACTATCCCTAGTGCTTTTTCTAAATGAGGAGTTCCTCCTTCTAACGAAAATGAGTCATAATCTAATGCTAAAATGATGTACACATAATAAGAAACTACAGAGGTTAGGTTATTAATATATGTAGTTTCTGAATAAGTTAAAGGATCAAACTCATTAAAGGTAAAGTTAAACTCTTTATCAATATGGTTCATCATTGTCGAATTATAAGACGAACTAAATACAGGTCTTCTAGATTGTATTTGAATCGTTGCCTTATAATTACCAACAGAAACTTGCTCATTAATATTAATAAGCATAGTACATTCTATCCGTTCTGAATTATCAAAAACATTGTTGGTCCATTTTCTATTATTTACAAATTCAAAAACTGCTGTTTGTAATTTTGTAAATATACTTTTATCAGAACCTTGTATTTGAGAAGTATTTACTTCTACAGTACAATTTAGTTCTTGAGCCTTTACAGTATCTATAAAGGTAAAGAATGAAATTAAAATTAATAATATGTTGATTTTCTTCATGTGATTTATCGAAAACTATTGAAGTAAAGATATGATTTTATTGAAAATATCCACAGCAACTTCAGCTTTAGATTTTAACTCAAATTCTTCAGTTTTATTGTTTTTATCAATAATGGTAATCTTATTAGTTGGTACTGCAAAACCAGCACCTTTATCGTTTAATGAATTTAAAACAATGGCATCTAATTTTTTACGTTTTAATTTATCTTTTGCATTACTAAGCTCGTTATCCGTTTCTAAAGCAAAACCAATTAATAATTGATTCTCTTTTTTTAGTTCACCAACCGATTTTAAAATATCTTTTGTTGGCTTTAATGCTATCTCTAAAACACTATCTTTTTTCTTTAGTTTAGATTGGCTTGTGTTTGCAGGAGTATAATCAGCGACTGCTGCTGACATAATAATAACATCTGCATCATTAACATAATGATGTACTGCATGATACATTTCTTCTGCCGAAACAACATCTATTCGTTTAATAGCTGAGTTAGTATTAATTTCTGATGGTCCAATTACTAAAGTTACTTCAGCACCTAACTTCAAAGCTCTTTCAGCAAGCTCCACTCCCATTTTTCCAGAAGAGTTATTTCCTATAAAACGAACGGGGTCAATTTTTTCATGAGTTGGCCCTGCCGTTATTAATATTTTTTTTTTAGAAAGAGATTTAGATACAGTAAAATAATCTTTAACGTGTTTAAGTATTTCTTCTGGTTCTTCCATTCTTCCTTCACCAATTAAACCGCTAGCTAATTCGCCATGTGTAGGGTTTATGATGTGATGAAGTTTTTTTAATTTAGAAATATTAGCTGTTGTTACTGGATGTAAAAACATATCTAAATCCATTGCAGGAGCGATTAAAACATCACTTTTTGCAGAAAAATAGGTCGCTAATAATAGGTTGTCGCAAACACCACTAACCATTTTTGCGATAGTATTTGCTGTTGCTGGTGCAATCACAAATAAATCAGCCCATAAGGCTAATTCTACATGACTATTCCATTCTCCAGAATTGGCATCTGAAAAAGAAGAATAAACAGGGTTATTGGAAAGGGTTGATAATGTTAAAGGAGTAATAAAGTCAAAAGAAGAAGGGGTCATAATGATTTTCACCAATGCCCCTTCTTTTTTAAGTAACCTTACAAAAGATGCTATTTTATAAGCGGATATACCTCCAGTAACTCCTAGAAGGATATTTTTTCCGCTCAACATCTTTTTAAATTTTTTATTTTTCTTCGTTAGCTTTTCTAGAATAAACTTTATCTTCTAAAAATTCTTTCATAGCTATTGCGTTTGTTTTTGGAAGTCTTTCATAAATCCTAGAGATTTCAATTTGTTCTCTATTTTCAAAAACCTCTTCTAAGTTATCAGTAGTAGAAGCAAATTCTTGCAACTTATTTACCAATTCCTCTTTTAAATCAACAGATAGTTGATTAGATCTTTTTGCAATAACAACAAGAGATTCGTAAACATTACCTGTTACATCCTCAATATCTTGCATGTTTCTAGTAATAGTAGATGTTTCTGCGTTTGTATTCTTAAAATCCATAATTATTTTTTATTTATTTTATCTCTTAATTTATTCATCTTATTAAAGATGGTTTTAGCCTCTTTAAGGTGCTTACTATCCGGATAAGAATCTACAAAGGTATAATAAGCTTTGATAGTATTTGCAATTCTCTCTAACTTTTTTTCTTTTATACTATTATTTGTTAGCTCTGAGTTTGATTTTAAAACATAAAAAACAATCTCTTCTCTATATTTTGTTTCTGGATATTCCTTTAAAACATTGTTTAAAGAAACAACTGCAGCTTTAAAATTAAAAATCTTGTAATACTGCATTGCGTTTAAATACGCCTTATCTTCTAACTTATTTCTTAATTTATCCATCAAAACATTACTTGAATCAACCAATGCATTTTGAGGGTATGTATTAATAAATAATTGCAACGAGTTTATTGCTGCATAAGTATCTGTTGGATCCAATGTTGCTGATGGTGACATCAAGTAGTTTGAGTATGCACTCATAAACAAAGCTTCTTCAGAATGCTCACTTAAAGGGTAAGTAATAGAATATTTTTTAAAATGATAAGCTGAAGCGTATAATAAATCTAGGTTGTAATTGGTATAACAATAATAGTAATAAACTCTTTCAGCTTTATCAGTTGCTCTAAACAATGGCATTAACTCCTCTAATAAAGGCAATGCTTTATCATATTTTTCGTTATCAAAATAGATTACTGCCGCATTGTATTTTTTATTCATATCAGGACTCTTTAATAGTCGTTGATACCTACTACATCCTACCAAGGTAATTGTAATAACAGCAAATATAATGGTCAGTTTTTTTAACATGGCGGCAAATATAGGATTTAAGCAGTTGATTTTAAGATTAAGGGTGTTAAAATTTATTAAAAATTAATCCTTAATTTTTTGAAAAAAAACAATCATAAATCTTTTATCTTTAGATTGATAATATTGTATCTTTTGATAAGATTCGTTTTTATCATAAAAATCATACGGCTGGCTTGTTGGCCTTAGTTTTGGTCTATAACCATAGTGTGACTCCCAAATTACTATATCTCCTTTTTGTAAACTATCAGTAACCTCTTTTGTTAAGCGCATGATTGGTTCTTTTTCAAATTGGTTTTTATTTTTATCTAAATAATAATAAAACAATACATGGTTACATACAATCCTATTTTCATTAGTGAAAATTTGATTTTTACCTGGCTTGGTATGTCTTTTATACCATTTTGCTGCTTTCTGTATAGTTTCTTCTTCTGGTTGAATTCTTCTAGTAGATATTTGTGTTAGTGCTATTAATATTGAAACAATAGCAATACCTATGGTTCGCTGCTTAAGCTTAATTGGTATTATCAATAATATTGTAACTAACAACATAAATATCAATGGCAGCCAAAATCTTTGATCACTTAAACGTATGCCATAATTTAGATGTTCATATGTTTGATACATACCAACAAGAACAATTAAAGGTGTTAAAAATAAGAGCAGTAAATATCTTTTTTTAAGTAATGACACTTCATCTAACGCTAACACGCTGATGATTCCTACTATAGGAGCTATTGTCATTAAGTATCTTAAGTTACCTCCGTTACCAGGTCCAAAAGAAAATGATTGTGAATTAAAAGCGCAATTTAAAAGAAAAATTATAAAAGCAATAGAAACTAACATCCAGTTAGGTTTCTTTTTGTTCAATATCATTAAAGCAATGTAGGCTATAAACAAGGTTAATACTGCCGATCCAAAAATCACATTACTCATAATAAAATAATGATCGAAACCTTGTTTTGGCCATACTCCTTTAATTTTTTCTGAAAACTCCATTACAGTGTGAGGCAGAAAAAGGATATCACCGGTTATTATAAATCCAATTAAATTCTGAAGAAAAGTAAATGTTCCTGTTAAAATTGCCGCTAAATATTGTTTTTTCATCAAAAAAGCAATAAAAAAACAGATTAAGACTAAATGATATTCCTGCCTTGTAAAAGCTGCAAAAGATATAATTAATGCTGAGAGTATAAACTTTTTATTATATAAAAGAAGGAGACTAGCAACTAGTAAAAAGGAAACTGTTAATTCAGCATAGTTTCTAAAAGAAAGCATAAACCATAATGGCTGTACACCAAGTAGCAAAAAGATTAACACACTATTTTTACTCCCTATTTTCTTTAATAATTTATAAGAAAAAAATACTGTTAAAGCTGCAACAATACTATTAAAAAGTTTTAAAAAAGTAAAACCTCCTAATGCTGGTACAGAATACAAAAGTTTGTAACCTGCTTTTGAATTTGCCCCCACTATATTAATCAAATCATCATACCAAATAGTTTGAGCGCCTAAAAAATTTGCGACTTCATCATGTTGATAAAATCCATCAGAAAATAATGAAAAAACAAAATAAGTTAATGCTAAACAAGCAGTAAAAATATATGTTGTAACTGAGTTAAATTCGAAAAATGGCGAATTATTTTCTATTGTTTTACTATTTTTATTCATGTTAAATATTATTTATCCAGTCTGCTACCGAATATTTGTAATCGTAATTTATTTCTTCTTGTACTCTAGTATCATCAAATATAGTATCGCCAGATTCAATTTTTAGGGCAGCTTCAGGCCACTCCATAAAATTAACTTGAATATCATTTTTTGAAGCTACTAAATTAGCAACTTCTAATAAACTCATATTATCATTACTACCAATATTATAAGTTTTATTTTTTGAGATTTCTTTATCTAAAGATTTTATTATTAGCTGTGAGATATCAGAAACATGTGTAAAAGTTCTTTTGATATCTCCATCACCATATAAAGTGATGTTTTCATTTTTAGCCGCCCTATTTAAAAACATACCTATAGTGCCATAAGAGTAATTATTATCTATTACATTTCCATAAGGCACACAGATTCTAAAAATAGTATAATCGATATTAAAATTGTTTTGATACATTTTTAGAAAGGCTTCGCAAGATAATTTATTTTGTGCATAAATTGTTTTTGCCTCTTTCTCTGAATTTTCTTTTAAAGGAGTGTTTTTAATCCCTTTATATACCAACCTTGTTGAAGGAAAAATTATTCTTGCTTTACTTTTTGAGCTTTTGTGATGATTTAAAACGTTTAGCAAACCATTTTCATTAACCTGTATAAAACGTTCGTATTTATCAAAACCTACATTAGTTCCTGTTAAGCCTGCAAAAACAAAAATATAATCCACATTAAAATCAATTGTAGCAACTTCTTTTTCGATGCTTATATCAATTTGGCTATAATTATTGTGGTTATCTATGGATTTACTTGAATTTCCAATAGATAACGTTTCTATATTTATATTATTTAATGTCTGTACAATATGTCTTCCTAAATAGCCATTTGCACCAAAAATTATTGCTTTTTTCATATTAAACTCTTACCCCAATTACACAAATATCATCTACTTGAAAAGTATCTCCTTTCCAATTAAAAAATGCTTTTTTAATTTTATTATTTTGAGCTTCTGCACTCATTTCTGCAATAGAAACTAATAGATTTTTAAATTGCTTATACATAAATTTTTTGCCTTTAACACCGCCAAATTGATCCGCATAACCATCAGAAAAAACATAAATCATATCCTCTTTTTCTATATCAACAGTATGATTTGTGTAGTTAAAATCACTTCGCCCACCTATTGATTTTTTATCCCCCTTAATCTCTATCAGTTCTCCTTTTCTAACTATATATAAAGGATTATTTGCTCCAGAAAAATGCAATGTGTTTGTTTTGTAATTAATAGCGCATAAAGCGATATCCATTCCATCTCTTATTTTTAAACCTTTTTTATCAGATTTAAATGCATTAGAAATTATTTTTGATGATGCCGTTAATATCTCTGCTGGCTGAACTAAATGTTGCTCTTTTACTACGCTATTTAATGCATTATTACATACCACACTAACTAATGCTCCAGGAACACCGTGCCCCGTACAATCTGCTGCAGCGAACAAAACGGTATCATCAACTTGTTTTATCCAATAAAAATCTCCGGCAACAATATCTTTTGGTTGGTAAAAAACAAAAAATCCTTTCAATGATTTCTCAAATGTACTTTCTGAAGGTAAAATGCTATCTTGTATACGTTTAGCGTAACTGATACTATCTGTAATTTCTAAATTTTTCTCTTCAATTTGACTGTTTTTTTCAGCTAAAATTATATTGCTTTTTTTCTTTTGTTGCAAACCTCTAAAAATCACGAGTGCAACAACAATCATTAACAATACTCCTACTAAACCAACAATTGTAAATGTTTTTTGTTTTTCGATACTTTGTTGATATTCTACTTCTTTTAATGCTCTCATCTTAACCACATCTAGACTATCAGAAAAATGTTGTTTTTCATATTGGTATTGATACTGCTTTTGTATTGTAGCTTCTTTTATAGATTTATTGCCTAAACTGTCTTGCATAACATAAAAAAGTTCTTGCATTTTAAATCCATTAACAAAATCTCTATCCTCTTTATAGATGTTTTTTAGCGTTTTTGCTGCACCCATTGTTGTTTGAGCAAAGCCAAATTTTTGAGCAATATCTAAACTTGTTCGAGCATTTTTTAATGCATTTTTTTTATCCCCTAAAGCTCTATATGTTTGAGACATATCATTTAATATGTCAGCAATTTCTTTATCTTTTTTATGTTTTTTATATATACGAAGGACTCGCTGTTGCTTTGCTAATATTTTTAATAGCTCCTCTCTATTGTCTTCTCTAGAATCTAAAGCTTCTAGCTCAATCATAGCTAACTTACTTAAAGAATTAGCCATTCCTTTTTCATATTCAATTTCACTGTATTTTTTTACAGAGTAATTAAGATATTCTATAGCATTTTGAATTCGGTTTTGCTCGATATATATTGAACCGATATTACCATAAATTCTTGCTTCCCCTTTTTTTGTTCCTTCTCTTTTCTCTATAATTAGCGCTTCTCTAAAATACTTTAACGATTTATCGTACTCTTTTTGTGAAAAATATATTCCACCAATATTATTAAGTGATAAAGAAATATTTTTCTCCTTACCTATTTCCCTATATAACTTTAATGATTGGTGGTAATAATCGAGAGCTTTTAAAATGTTACCCTCTAATTTGTACAGATAACCGATATTATTTAATGCTGTGGGGATAACTTCTTTTTTGTTAATTTTTTTACTAATTCTTATTGCTTCTGTAAAACTATTTATCGCCTTCTGTCTTTTATTTAAATTAAAGTAATAATACCCTAAATTATTGTAGGTGAAGGATAAATGCTCATTATAAAAGACCTCCAATACTTTATCTGTAAACCCTTGATTAATTTTTTCTTGAACTTCACTTTTAAGAAAATCGTTGTATTTTACCCAAATATCATTTTCACATTTAGATATTAAATCTAATATTATTGTTATTCTTAATGTATCATTATCCGTTGCATAATAATTAGTTAAAGCAGTGTCAATCAGTGCGCTATCATTAGTGTTTAACGTTTTTAAATCTAAAGAGTCTACTAAGTAAAATTCTTTATCAGCATAATTTTGAGCTCCAACAAATTGAAACATGCTAAAAAATAAAATTAGGATATAGATGTACTTATTTTTCAATTTATAATATCTTGAATAATGTATGTAGGACGTTGTTTTACACTTTCAAAGGTTCTACCAACATATAAACCAACCATTCCTAAAACAGAAATAATAATTCCTGAAAAGAAGCTTAATAATAGCGCTAAACTAGCCCAACCATCTGCTCTAATATCGCTTAAAAAATATAGAACAACCATTGTTATTGCTACTACTATAGAAATAAAAGAAAGAAATATTCCAAATTTAACAGTTAAACGTAATGGCTTATCCGAAAATGTTAAAATAGTATCCATTGCCAAACGCAATCTTTTTGAAAACGAATAAGAAGAGCTTCCATCTTCACGTTCTGCATGCTCAATATCAACTTTTGCATAATTAAAACCAATCATTTGTTGTAACATTGGATAATATCTGTTATGATCTTTTAAAGTAGCCATAGCATCAACAGCTTTTCTATGATAAACAACAAAATTAGCTACTGTTCTATCTTGTTTTGTTTCTGTTAAATAACCTAATGTTGAATAAAAAATACGCGACAAAAGTTTCTTAAAAACATCATCTTGTCTATTTTTTCTGCTGGCAACAACAATCTCATAACCTTCTTTTGATTTAGATAACAGTTTTTCTATTTCTTCTGGTTGATCTTGTAAATCACAATCTAAGGTAACAATATATTTTCCGGTACTTGCATCTAAACCAGCCTGAATAGCATGTTGTTGCCCGTAATTTCTACTTAGTTTAATTCCTTTAACACAATTGTGTTTTTTGCAGTTTTCTTGAATTTTACCCCAAGAGTTATCCGGGCCACAATCTTCAACTAAGATAATTTCAAAACTATCCGTTAATTTAGACACCGATTTAATAATTCGATCTACCAAATTATCTATTATTGTTTCTGCTCTATAAACAGGGCTAACAATCGATATTTCTATCTCTTTACTCATTTTACTGCTCTTATATAATATTGTGCTCCAATGGGGCACCAAGATAACATTTTTTCTAATCCAAGCATAAATTTAAATATTTTATGCCTAGGGATAAATAAAGTGTAATTAAGCTTGTCTACTTTAAAATCAGCTTGTAAGGTTATACTTTTATTGTAAGATGGTTTTAGTAAAACAGCATCTTCATCAAACTCACACTCCTTTACCACCTTTCGTGTAAGTGGGTTATTAGGATTGTGTTCAAAATTATAAAACCTTCCTCCTGTTTTTAAAATTCTTAAAATATCTTTTAAAATAGCATGATGTAGTTTATGCTCTATATGATGAAAAACCATTGATGTAAAAACAATATCAAATTCATTGTTATCAAAGGGTAATTCAGTACCATTATAAGCTTTAAACGTTGAATTAATAATGTTTTTTGTTGTTGCAATTTTTATACTTGATTCAGAAACATCAACCCCAAAAATAGTAGCATTTGGAAAATGTTTACGTATAAATAAAGAGCTGTTACCATCGCCACAACCAAAATCTAAAATTTTTAATGGTTGTTCTTTATCTTCAAACTTTAATAGCTCTACAATTTTATATTCACTAAAATAATCGCTATCAGTACCACTTAACCCAACAGACTTATCATGTGTATCACGATAACCTTTAGCATGTGCATCAAAATTGTCAAATTGCCTTTCAGTCATTGTTCGATTTATTCTTTAGTTCTTGTAGCAGTCTACTTTGATTTAATATTTCTTCATATTTTTTCTCAAAGCTACCATTAATCACACAATGTTTAAATTCATTTAAAATATTTACAAAATGATTTTCTGCATCAATTTCATAATTAAAAGTTTCTCCTTGTTGCTCTAAAGTAATTGTTGGTTTATACTCAGCACCAGGAGTAAAAGCTCTTTGTGCAATAATTTTACCCTTACTACCCCAAATTTCGTAATTGCACTGGTAAAAATTATCAAAACCAAAAGCTACTTCAGCAAACAAACCATTTTCAGCTTTTAAATATGCTCCACCAAACAAATCTACTTCTGTATCATTATTATTTAATGTAGCGGCCTCTACCCAAATATCATTTCCTAAAAATAATTGACTTGCTCTTACAGTGTACGCAGCAGCATCTAACAATGCGCCACCACCTAAGGCTTTATTGTACCTAAAATTGTCATTTGCCAAAGGAGGAAAACCAAAAGAGCTTCTAAAACATCTTACCTCTCCTATTTCTCCTTTATCTATTAAATCTTTAACAAATTGATGTTGATTATGGTATAAAAACATAAAGTTTTCCATAATTAACAAGCCTTTTTCTCTTGCTAAATCAACCATCCTTTTAGCCGAATCGTAATTCATAGCTAAAGATTTTTCAATTAAGATATGTTTGCCTGACTCTAAAGCTTTTATCACCCACTCTTCATGCAACCCTGTTGGTAAAGGCATATAAATAACATCTATATCTTTTCTATCCAACAAGTTCTGATAACCTTCAATTGCGTTACAATTAAATTGATTAGCAAACTCTTGTGCTTTTTCTTTAGTTCTACTTGCTATAGCTACTAACTCAAAGTCGGTTATGCTTTCAATTGCTGGTATAACAGATCTTTGTGCAATGTTTGCACAACCTAAAACGCCTATTTTTAATTTATTCATATCAAACAAATTTAATAACCGATAATAAACTTCTCGATTGAATATTCAAATAGTTATTAAATTTTATAAAGGTTTTCATTTGATTCAATGTCATCCAAATGTATTTTTCATCCACATTTACATCAAAATCATCCCCAACTTCAATAATCATATTTTTATTTTGCTCTTCAAAAAAGCGTCCACCTTCTTCCGATTGAAAAGACGAATGGTGAATAATAGCATTATTTTTTTTAGGATTTAAAATGTAATCTAAGTACGGTACTTCATATTCATTTTCTCCTTTTCTATAGTTTCCTGTAAGGCATTGTACTGTTGGTGCAAGCTCAATAATATCAAAATTACCAGACTCTAACTTTGCTTGTACTAAAAAGTGATAAACACCATTTATTTTTTTGATGATAAAAGCAATAATTCCTTCTTGTGCTGATTTAACTAGCGGTTGTGTCCAGCTATTTACTTCTCTATTTCCAATTTCTGCTCTTACAGCAATAACAGAAAAATATTTATGCTCTTTATGATAAACAGAAAGATCATCTTTTGTCCAATCGCTAATACTATTTAAAGGTATTTTTTTAACATCTAATTCAGCAAAAGATTTATGATTAGTTATCCAACTAATAATACGCTCAAAATTATGTAATGCGTTTTTTGTATTTAAATCTGATAATAAAACATCTTTTTCGTAAGGTGTTTTAGCACTGATATTAACAGCTTTTAATGTTTCTAAATTACCAAATGGAATTCCAGAAATAACGGTTCTGGTATCCATATTAATAACATTATCATAAGTAAGCAATTGTTTTATCTGACCTAATGTTAACCAACAGAAATCTTCCTCTACTTTTATATCACTTGTTACCTCAATAATAATATTTCTATTTCTTTTCTTAAAAAATCGTGCACCTTGTTCAGATTGTAATTGATCTAATAAAATGGTAACATCTTCTCTTTTTTCTAAAAAATACTCTAAATACAAAGGCGCATTTCCTTTATGAACTTGAGTGTAATTACTTTTTGTAGCTTGTAAACTAGGAGATAATTGTACTTTATTAATATTACCAGGTTCAATTTTTGCTTGCATTAAAAAATGTAAAACACCATTAAATTCTTTAGTAATAATTCCTAGAAACCCAATTTCTGGTTGGTTAATAATTGGTTGAGACCACTCTTTAACCCCACCCCAATTTGTTTTTACACTTATACCTTCTATCGAAAAGAACTGGCCAGAAGAATGTTCTAAATTTCCTGTGGCTGTATTAAATACCCAATTCTCCATTTCAGAAAAAGGGATAGGAGTAATTGTATGTTTAACATTATTCTTTTTTAACTCTATCCATTCAATAAAATTTGATGTCGATAAAAAAGAATTTTCTAATGTTAAAGCGGACTTTAAAAAACGGTATTCAATAGTATTTTCCATAAAATGCTAAAGTAATCATATAATCATAAAATTAATTCTGTTTTTGACTATTTGTAAGTTTTTATAGATTTATGTAACTATTATGTAGACGAATCGTATATTGTGCAAGACTAAACTTAATTTCTTTTTCTATGAGGCAACTAAAAATCATCAAGCAGGTTACAAATCGTGAAGCAATATCTTTAGATAAATATTTACAAGATATTTCTAAAATAGGGTTAATTGATGCTGAAGAAGAAGCTGTTTTGGCAAAAAAAATACGTTTAGGAGATAAGGATGCTTTAGAGAAATTAACAAAATCGAATTTAAGGTTTGTTGTTTCTGTTGCTAAACAATACCAAAATCAAGGTTTAAATTTATGTGATTTAATAAATGAAGGTAACATTGGTTTAATTAAAGCTGCCGAACGGTTTGATGAAACTAGAGGTTTTAAATTTATTTCTTATGCTGTTTGGTGGATTCGCCAATCCATTATGCAGTCTATTGCTGAACAAGCAAGAATTGTACGTTTACCACTTAATAAAATTGGAAACATTACTAAAGTAAATAGAGTATTTTCTCAATTAGAGCAAGAGTTTGAAAGAGAACCCAATTCTGATGAAATAGCTGAATTACTTGATATTACCTCTTCTGATGTTTCTGATATGATGCGAATTTCGGCAAGGCATAGATCTGTAGATGCGCCATTAACTCAAGATAATGATAGTAATACTTTGTTAGATTTGATGAGTAATACTGGTGAGCGATTAAATCCAGATAAAGATTTAATGAATGAATCCTTAAGAAATGAGATTGAACGTTCTTTTTCTACACTATCATATAGAGAAGCAGAAGTTTTACGCTTATTTTTCGGGATAAATTGCACCAATTCCTACACATTAGAAGAGATTGGAGAGAAATTTGAACTTACACGAGAACGCGTAAGGCAGATTAAAGAAAAAGCTTTAAGGCGATTAAAACATACTTCAAGATGTAAATTATTAAAACCTTATTTAGGTTAATCTGATTAAAAAAAAATTAAAAAGGTGAATGTTTAAAACATTCACCTTTTTTGCATTAATAATATAGGTGTTTTAATACATTTGCAAAAAAAATAAACTTATGAGCCATAAAATAGCACCTTCAATTTTATCATCAGACTTTGCTAATTTGCAAAAAGAATCAGAAATGCTTGACAAAAGCTCTGCTGATTGGTTTCACATAGATGTGATGGATGGTGTTTTTGTGCCCAACCTTACATTTGGTATGCCCATTATTAAAGCGATTAGAAAATACAGCAAAAAAACATTTGATGCGCATTTAATGATTGTTGAGCCAGATAAGTTTATTGAAGATTTTGCTGCTGCAGGTGTTGATATTTTAACCGTTCACTATGAGGCTTGCCCACATTTACACAGAAGCATACAACGAATTAAAGCTGCTGGTATGAAAGCTGGTGTAGCACTTAACCCTCATACCAATATTAATGTGTTAGAAGATATTATTGAAGACTTAGATTTAGTTTTAATTATGTCTGTTAATCCAGGTTTTGGAGGGCAATCGTTTATAGAGAACACCTATAATAAAGTAAAAAAATTAAAAGCTTTAATTAATCAAACTAATTCTAACGCTTTGATTGAAATAGATGGTGGTGTAACATCAGCCAACGCACGTAAGTTAATTGATTGTGGTGCAGATGTTTTAGTTGCAGGAAGTTTCGTTTTTAACTCTAGTAATCCTACCGAAACTATAAAGGAGTTAAAAAGCGTTTAATATTTTAAAGAAGTTGTTTATCTTTAACCAAAATTTTTATTTTATATAGTATGAAAAATATTTTTACGTCATTATTAATTCTATCCCTTTCTATTGTTTTATATAGCTGTGGTGGCGATTCTAATTCTGATAATAATGGAACAGAAAAACAAGCTGTTAGTTCTTTAAAAACTACTGAAGAAACTGTTAACATTAATGGCGTTCCTCATTTTATTAAAAAGATTGGAGAAGGAGAACCTTTACTAGTATTGCATGGTGGACCTGGATTGTTTCATGATTATTTGGTTAAACACTTTGAGAAATTAGCTACTAAATATCAAGTTGTTTTTTATGATCAAAGAGGATGTGGAAAAACTATCTTTCCTAAAGATACAAGCTCAATAACGATGTCAATTTTTATTGAAGATTTGGAAGAAATAAGAAAACATTTAAAAATTGAGAAACTTAATTTAATTGGTCATTCTTGGGGTGGTATTTTAGCTGTTAATTACGGTAAAAAATATCCAAACAATTTAAATAAATTAATGTTAATATCTCCTGGACCATCTACTTCGGCTTATTTTGATGAGACTTTTAATAATATGCAAGGACGAAGAAGTGATGATGACACTAAATTGATAATTCAATCAATGATGTCTAAAGAGTTTGAGGATAGAGATCCTGAAACATTTAAAAAGACTGTAATGCTAAATGATAAAGTAAATTTAGTAAAACAAGAAACTGTTGAAGAGCTTTATGCACCAATTACTTTTACAAAAGAAAATGCTAATAATTTATTATTGGTTAGTAGTATGATGGAAAAAAACTTTTTTGATTACAACATTACAGATGGTATTGAAGTAGTGAAATGTCCTACTTTAGTTTTGATAGGAGATTTAGATAATGTTCCTTTTTTATCGGCTCAATTATTATCAGAAAGTTTACCAAATTCTCAACTAGAAGCTATAAAATCTGCATGCCACTACCCTTTCTTTGAAACACCTAAAGAATTTAATCACATCATGTTTGATTTTTTAAAACAAAAGTAATATCTAATTGATGCAAACATTAGAATTTGAACTTTCTACAGATTATATTGAATTAATCAAACTATTAAAGCTATTAAGTATTTGCGAATCTGGTGCTGATGCTAAAATAATGGTTGAAGAAGGTTTAGTTGTTTCTAATGGTGAAGTTGAATTTAGAAAAAGAAAAAAAGTTAGAAAAGGGGATCTAATTTTTATTGAAGAACAAGACACTCAAATTAAAATCTTATAATTAGTATTTATGGCAACAAAAAAATTAATACTAAATAACGAAGAAATTATACAAAAGATTAACCGTATTGCTTATCAAATTTATGAAGATAACTATACCGAAAAAGAAATTGTTATCGTTGGAATATCTAAAAAAGGATACCTATTTGCAGAAAAGTTAACCCATCAATTAAACAGTATTGCAACGTTTAATACTACCCTAGTAAAAATTACTATTCATAAAGAAAACCCTTTAGAAAAAGAACCTGTTTTAGATACTGATGAAGCTATTTTAACAAACAAAGTTGTGATATTAGTTGATGATGTTTTAAATACCGGAAAAGCATTAATATACGGAGTTAAATACTTATTAAAATTTCCTATCAAACAAATGTCAACAACTGTTTTAGTGGATAGAAATCATAAAAAATACCCCATAGGGATTCATTACACAGGTTTATCTTTATCTACAACACTACAAAATCATATATCTGTAGAGTATGGTAAAAACAACAGCATTTCAGCTTATTTAAGTTAAGAGGTTAAAAAACTATTATTTTGACTAATTCTGAATTTAGCTTAGCGATTAGTAAAGCTACTACGCCACTACCTGGGAGTATTGCAAAACCAACAAATTACACACTTACTGTAAAAAAAAGATTTGAAGGATTAAATATCATAGATTTTTTTTGTGAAAAAATAGTAAGATCTGATGCTGATTTATGGCAGAACAAAATTAGTACAGGCAATTTAACGGTAAATGGAAAAACCATTACTAAAGACTATCAAATTGTTGCCGGAGACAAAACCCTACATACCAGTGATCCTAAAACGGAACCTGATGTTAATGTTACTATCGAATTATTATATAATGATGCTGACATTATTGTTTTAAATAAACCATCCCCTTTACCTGTACATGCGTCTGGTCGTTTTTTAAGAAATACATTAATCTCCATTTTAGAAAAAGCTTTTCCTGAAGAAATCCTTAAATTAGTACATCGAATTGATGCCAATACCACTGGAGTAATTGTTATTGCAAAAAATAAATTTGCAGCAAATCATATTCAACAGCAATTTGAAAATAAAAGTATCAAAAAAGAATATGTTGCTTTAGTAGAAGGAATTGTTGTGCCTGACTTTTTAAATTTAGAAGCAGCAATAGGAAAAGAAGTGTTAATTGGTGGTGCTAGAGCAATTGATGAATTAGGAAAAATTGCTAAAACAGAAATTGAGGTGCTTGAAAGAAGAATTGAAACGAACCAAACCTTATTAAAAGTTATTCCTTTTACAGGCAGAACCAATCAAATACGTTTGCACTTGGCTAATTTAGGTCATCCTATTGTTGGTGATTTGGGCTACAAAGATCCTACCTATTTTAAAAACAATCCTTTTACCTACCCTACAGATACGCTGTTTTTGCATGCGCATCAATTAGAAATCAGCCATCCAATAACTAATAAAAAAATGATTTTTAAAGCTGTAATTCCTTCTAAATTTAGCTAACAGCTATACAAGATATTTCTACATTTACGTTCATTGGTAAGCAAGATACTTCCACTGTTTCTCTTGCAGGAAAATCAGTCTTAAAGTAAGTTCCGTAAATTTCATTAATTGCCTTAAAGTTATTCATATCAGAAATAAAGATGGTACATTTTACAATGTTTTCAAAATCCATGTCTGCTTCTAATAAAACATACCTTAGGTTTTCCATTACCATTTTTGTTTCTTCTTTAATGTCATCAATTAACAATTCTCCATTTTCTGGGTTTATTGCAATCTGACCTGAAGTATATAACGTATTTCCTGATAATACTCCTTGGTTGTATGGCCCTATTGGCATTGGAGCATGTTGTGTTATGATAATTTTTTTCATAATGTTTTGTGATAATCAATTGATAATTACAAATATAGAAAGGTTATTTATTTTCTTAAGGTGTAATTACAACTATTATGATAGCTGCTGAAATAAATTCAGCATAACGAGCCCGTAATAATTACGTTTATTCTTAAAACAAACTTTATTTAGGTAGATATGTCATGCCGAAAAATTATGAGGATAGTTTATACTGAGCGTAGCCGAAGTAAATAATTTGTTCGGTATCTATTTTTATTACTGATAAACTATAAAAAACCACATAGACACATAGGAAAATATATAGCTTTTTTGACTGCAATCCTTAGCGTACGGGCGAATAATTATTCGCCCCAACTTACTTAGCTACTCCAACAATTCAAAATTGATAATTTAGCATTCATCATTTCTTTAACCGCTATGTCATTAAGATTTTTTACTCACGAAACTTCGGTATAAAATCTAAAATGAACAATCTGCGATTATTACTTATTTGGAAGATGGAAAGGTGTTAAGGGACATTTAATAAAAGTAATGACCATAGGTTTTTGTACTGTCCTTTACAAGGATACTATCATGAATAGGATCAAGTAAAAGGTTAAGTTCAGGATCTGAAAATGTTATTTCTGTTATTCCTGATGCTGAAAAACTATATATGACAATCCCATTTGGAATTATAAAAGTATTATTATTAGCAGAATGCTCTATCCATAAGCTATCTAATGGTTGATATGCAGCACCACAATCTTGCAACTTGATTGAAATACTCTGATTTAAAGAAACTGTTTGTACATTGAAAAGGACTACAGAGCCACAAATTCCTACGTTTACTTTTGGAGGTAGTGGCTCAGGTATTTTTTCTTCATCTTTCGTACAGCTAATAAGAACAAAACAAAAAAATAATATGTAGAGAATTGTTTTCATTTTATAAAAATATCGATTATTATTATTTGTGAATAATATGCCTATACCGATTGATATTCTTTAATTCTTACATAAGAAGTAAGAATCAATCCTCATGCTCTCTGCCCTTAATCTTATTGGCATTGTACATGTTTTCTAATTCTTTATCTTCTTCTTGTAATTTTTTAGAAGGATTTTTCTCTAAAAGTAAATCTAAATTGGGTTGCCCTGCATTTACCCAAGCGGTGTACCAATAGCTACCTACTTTAATAATTGCTTGGGTTAACCTGCGCTCTACCATTCCATTCAACATATCATGATAAGCGGTAGAATAACCTTCAGAGTAAGTTTTTACCAATACCTTCCCCCTATTTTCATGCGAATATTTTTGATCTTTAGGGTACTCATCATTTAATTTTCTCTCTAAATCCAATACAGAATCTTTAGCTGCAAAACTTTGTTTTACAGTTTCCCATTCATCTTTTAAAATATAATCGACATATTTGGCTCTCCCCACAAAAAAGTTATAATCCTTGTGTTTTAACTCAGGTAATCGAGATTCCCAAAATCCATGTATTCCTTTTTGGTTGGTTAACTGTCCGTTGTAATTCTCTGTGGTATGCAATGGAACATGCGAATCGCCAATATAGTGTCCTAAATCTGCTGATAGACGTAAAATAGCGTCCATATCTTTGGCTTCAAAAGCTTTGGTTAAACGAATTACCATTAAATTAACATGCCAAGGAACAATACCGTAAGCTTGCAAAGTATCTTCTGTAAATTTTTCTACTGCAGCATTCCATTGTTCAGGAACAACCTCAAAAGGATCTCCTCCTGCATGAATATAATGATCAATATCAATGTAATGCCTTGGAGCTTCTCCCTTGGTAGAGTATCTCCTTTTATCTGGGTCTACAGCGTGCTCAGTAACGTATTCAATGTTTTTTTTGTAGAACTTAATCATTTCTGGAGGCAAAGTAAAAACTGCCATCCTATTGATTTTTTTATGACCAAAAAAGCCCCAAGTTTCAGCTTCCTCTTGGTTAAGAGAGGATACAATTATAGCTACTGCTAAAAGACTAAAAAGATATTTTAATATAAATTTCAAATTTTAGATTATTATTAATAATACCTTAACAAATTAAAAGATTCCTCTATTCCGTTGCACTACAATCGGAATGACAAATCTATTTTTAGTTTCCTCTTACAATTTTATCTCCTTCAAGTACTGGAACAATGCTAGATTTATCTTTTGCTAAACAATAAATAATATCTTCTTCCATGTTTAACCTGCTTAATCTTTTTCTATGAGACGAATCTCCTAAGAAATTAAACAAATCACCTTTAGCAGAATCATACATGTTGATTGATGCAATAGTAGAATCAGATAAATTGGTAAATCTTAAATTTTTAGATATTTGTTGAGCTACTGCTCCTGCAAACAAGGTGTCTTCTAAGTTAAAACGATCTTTCCATCCTGCGCATAATAACAATACATCTCTGTCTTCTTTTTCAATATAATCACAAACTGCAGTTAAATTGGTAAACGATCCTATAACAACACGCTTAGCAGTTTTAGCAATATCTATTGCTTTAGTACCATTGGTAGTTGTTAATACTAATGATTCGCCTTTAAATTTACCATCAGCAAAAGTTAATGGAGAGTTCCCAAAATCAAAACCTTCTACAACTTCTGCATTACGCTCTGCACCAACTTTAAACCCTTTTGCTTTATAAGCAATGGCTTCTTCCATTGTTGCAACAGGAATTAAGCTATCAACACCACTTTCGAAAGCAGCGCAAATTGCCGATGTTGCTCTAAAAACATCAATTACAACAACTGTGCAATTGGTATTATCAAAATATACTGGAAAAAGTGCAGGAGAAAATACTACTTCTACCTTATGCGAACTTCCTGATGATTCTTCACTCATATTACTAATTATTTAATCTAACAATTAAACAATGTAACAATTGCTACATTATTTAATTGTTTTAATTTATAAATTAAGCTTATCCTTTATAAAAAGGCATTTTTACTACTTTAGCTTTGATATTTTTGTTTCTGATAGCAATATAAATTTCAGAATCTACTTTAGCATTTTCTTTAGTTACATATCCCATTCCTATAGCTCTACCTAAAGATGGAGCCATTGTTCCAGAAGTTACAATACCTATTTTATTACCATCAGCATCAACTATTTCGTAATCATGACGAGGAATACCTCTTTCTAACAATTCAAAACCAACTAATCTCTTAGTAACGCCTTCTTCTTTTTGTTTCTTTAAGTTATCAGAATTTACAAAGTCTTTAGTAAATTTTGTAATCCATCCTAAACCTGCTTCTAATGGAGATGTAGTATCGTTAATATCATTACCATATAAACAGAACCCCATTTCTAAACGAAGTGTATCTCTACATGCTAAACCAGCCATTTTCATATCCACAACTTTACCTGCTTCTTGTATTGCATCCCAAATTTTATCTGCATCAGCATTTTCAAAATAAACTTCAAAACCACCTGCACCAGTATAACCTGTTGATGAAATAATTACATTATCTACACCTGCAAAAGTTCCTTTTTGAACAGTATAGTAAACCATATCCAAATCCATATTGGTTAAAGGCTGTAACATTTTTAATGCATTAGGTCCTTGCACTGCCAATAATGACATGTTGCTAGATTTATCAACTATTGATACGCCTGTAGTATTGTGTTTGTTTACCCAAGCCCAATCTTTATCTAAATTAGCTCCGTTTACCACTAACATGTAGTCATTTTCTCCTAACATGTAAACCAATAAATCATCTACAATACCACCATCGTTATTTGGGAAACATGAATACTGTACTTTCCCTACAGATAATTTAGATGCATCATTAGATGTAATGCGTTGAATCAACTCTAAAGCTCCTTCGCCAGAAACCATAAATTCTCCCATATGAGAAACATCAAATACACCAACATTACTTCTAACATTCATGTGTTCATCAGTTAACCCTGTATATTGCAAAGGCATATTAAAACCTGCAAAAGAAACCATCTTAGCTCCTAAATCAATGTGTTTTTGCTTTAAAGCAATGTCTTTTATTTCTGTTACTTCCATAATAAAATTGTGTTTTTTAGAGAAACAAATGTAATGATAATCTATTTATCAAGCTCCTCGTATATTGAATTATTACTTTTAAATTCAGGAACTAGCTCCTTCATCTTTTTAACGATAATTGTATTGTCTTGTTCATTAAAACAAGCTATTAATTGGTTAATTTGATTGGCTACAAAGTCAAAATCATAGCCTTTAACTTTAGCAATCATAATTTGTTTATGATGTGTAGGCATTGTGTTCTCCTCGTTGGCTAAAAGCTCTTCATACAATTTTTCTCCAGCTCTTAATCCTGTAAATATTATTTTGATATCCTTTTCTAATGTTAAACCAGATAGTTTAATCATCTTTTTAGCCAAATCTGTTATTTTAACAGATTCTCCCATATCAAAAATAAAAATTTCTCCTCCTTCACCTTGAGCTCCAGCTTCTAACACCAACTGACAAGCTTCAGGAATAATCATAAAGAAACGTGTAATATCAGGGTGTGTTATTGTTATTGGTCCGCCCTCTTCTATTTGTTTTCTAAAACGAGGAATTACAGAACCATTAGAACCTAAAACGTTTCCAAAACGTGTGGTAATAAATTGGGTAGTTGTTGTCTTATTTAATGATTGTGTATAGATTTCTGCAATACGCTTACTAGCTCCCATCACATTGGTAGGATTTACCGCTTTGTCGGTAGATACCATTACAAATTTTTCGGCATTGTATTTTACCGCTAAATCAGCCATGTTTTTTGTGCCTAATACATTCGTTAATATCGCTTCTGACGGATTGTACTCCATCATAGGAACATGTTTGTAGGCTGCAGCATGGTAAATAATATCAGGTGATAATGTTTTAAACAAGTTATCCATTCTGTCTAAATTTCTAATATCACCAATAACAATTTCGCAAGCAACTGTTGATTTTGCATCTTTTAATTCCATCTCCATTTCATACAAAGGAGATTCGGCTTGATCTAATAATATAATTTTTTTAGGATTGAAATGAATTAGCTGTCTAACTATTTCGCTACCAATACTTCCTGCAGCACCAGTAACTAAAACTGTTTTATTGGTGTTTTGCTTTTTAATGGTATCTATCGATAAAGAGATTGGTTCTCTTTCCAGCAATTCTTCAATCTTAATTTTTTTAATTTGCTTAAAACTCAACTCGCCATTAATCCAATCAGAAACCGGAGGTACATTTAAAACCTTTGTATCATAATTTAAGCAACTGTCAACAATTTCTTTTTTCCTTTCGGGAGATATCTTTTGTATTGCAATAATAACTTGCGCTACATCATTTTTCGTTAATAATTCATTAAGCTTATTATCGTTATAAATTGGTGTACCTTCAAGTGTTTTTCCTTTCTTTTTATTGTCATCATCAATAAATGCAATAATGTTATATTTTAATCCAGCATCCCTTTCTAATGTCCTTTTAGTGATAATTCCAGATTCTCCAGCTCCAAATATAATAACGCTACGTTTTTCTCTAAATGGACTAATTATCTCATTATAAAGTGCTTTAAAAAACATTCTTAATGTAATCATCAAAAACAATGAGCACATATAATCAATAATAATAATAGAAAAAGGCAATGGAAAAGTTTCGTTTATCCCATAAAAAAATACAAGATTTACAAGTACAAAAACTATACTGCCAACGGTTAATGTGATAAAAATTTGTTGTGAATCTTTAGAGCTAGTATGTTTTATAATTCCTTTATAGGTTTTAGTTAATAAAAAACTAATGGATCTAACACCTAAAATCACATAAAAAACAAATAGAATAGCATCACCATCCATCATTGCTTTAGGAGGCATTGCAAAATTAAAACGGACTAAAAAAGCTATAATTATTGAAATAAAACAAATGAATAAATCAATAAACAAGATAATCCATCGAGGAATATTAGTTTGAAAAAGTAGTTTTATAAATCTCATTTTAATTCTTTTCTATAGATAGTTTTGCACTATTTAATTCAACTTTAAAAGTGCATTTACTATATTTTTATGCTACTTTATTTCTCTATCAGGTTTCACAAAACAAAGTAAAGCATTAAAATATGCATAAAACATTACTCCTGCTTTAGTTTCTAACATTGATTCTGTAAAAAAATTAAAGGTAATAATTAAAATGAAAATAAGATAGATGTAATTCTTTTTTTGAAACGAAATATACATCGGAAAAAATAAGTTTAACAACAATATTACCCCTCCTATTGCACCAAGACTAACTAGAATTTGAAAAAACTCATTATGAGCATTGTAACTCAATTTAGAGGCATTAACAATCCCATTTTTTTCATAAACTTTATTTAATTCTTCTTTAGCATCACCTGTTCCTACACCAATAACTGGGTTTTCTTTTATAATTTCTTGGGCAGATTCCCAAATTAACATTCTTACAGATGTACTATTCATCGTTTCCTTTTTTGTTTCGGAATTAAATGCTAATAAAAAATTATCTAATCGAGCTTTAACTTGTGGCACTTGTGTGTAGGTAAAACCTAATAAAATAATTAATCCAAAGCTGCTAATAATACCAAAAACATATTTTTTTTGAGCAAAAACATAATATAAAATAGCTGTAAATACAATTAAAAGAAGCAAGAGTATCCCTGTTTTTGATGATAATAACAGTATGATTAGTACAAATAATCCTATTATTAAAAAGCTTAAAAAGTTTCCAATTATTTTTTTTGAAGCATCTGTTTTTAATACATTTATTAATAACCATACAACTCCAAGATTCATATACATAGCCATATAGCTAGAATGAATTAGTACGGAAAAATTAATATAAAAGAAAGTGTTTTCGCCACTTATCATATAAATATAAAATGACCTTGAAAGCATATACACCGCTGCATAAATTAGCCCTATAATAAAGCCCATAAAGATTTGATCTTGCTCCTTTTTATATAATGGTTTGCTAGACAATAGAATAGGAAATATTAAAATTGACATTTTAACTTCTAAATCAAACGAACCAGCCTTCATGTTGGCAGTATATAATAAACCGATTATATGAATAGCATAGAGTAAAATAAATGTTACTGTCAACTTACTATTAACTACTGCCTTAAGTTTTTTGATTAAGCCACCTTCAACTAACCAATTAACTAAAAGTAAACCAATAAATAGAGGGGTAAATTTACCAAATGGCAACGTAAATGCTATGAGTAGCAGAAAAATATAATGTAGTTTATTATGAATTTCTATTCTTGACATTTAACTAAAAAAGTTATTACTTTTTAAAAGGTTTTTTTGTTCCTATTAATTGGTAAACAAAAAACAACATACCCATTGCACTTAATAAAAACATGACAACAAAGTCATTATTTTGATTAGATATGGCCGCTAAAAAAAACAAAACAATGTGCAACCCTATTGCCAGTAGGCTTGTTTTTTGATGGCTAAATCCATATTGAACGATACGTTGATAAGCATGGTTTTTATGCGCTTTACTCAGTTGCTCTTTATTTAAGAAACGTTTAAACAATGTAAAAGTAGCATCAAACCAAAATACACCTGTTAAAATTAATCCATTTAAAATTGAAAATTCTGATGTATTATTATAATGGATAATAAGTATAGGAATTGTAAAGCCTAATAAGGTACTACCTACATCGCCCATAAATATTTTTGCTTTTCCCCAATTCCAAAAAATAAATCCTAAGGTAGATAATACTAAAACTAGTAAAATGGTATCTCCAACAAAAAAATATAATCCTAAGCTAAACATTATTGCTCCACTACTTGAATATCCATTAATTCCATCGATAAAATTAAAAAGATTAATAAACCAGAGTATTCCAATAAATGCTATACCATTTAAAACAACTTGATTTTGTAATGTAAAAAACCCAAAATCAATTTCTGATAAACCTCCAATAAAATATAAAGCAATTGCTGTTGATAATGCTTGAACAAGCATTCTTGGAGTAGATTTTAACGTAAAAATATCATCTAAAAAACTAACGATAGCTATTAAAACCCCTGTCATAAGGGCATAATATAATTCGCTTTCAATTTTATCAAAATAAAATAAATAGCTTATACCAAAAAACCAAACAATAGCAATAGCCATTCCACCTCCTCTAGGAGTAGAAACAGTATGAGAGCTCCTTTCGTTAGGAATATCTAATAACTGTTTTTTTTCGGCCATTAATTTCACCAAATAGGTTAAAATAAATGATCCTGAAAAAATTAAAGTTAGGAATAAAGTCATTTTTTTTTATTTGCTATTATTTAAACTATTAACCATTTCAATAATACCTTCATTAAATATATTTTTGGGTTGATAGCTTAATTTTTTCAAAGTTGGTTTGATATCTATTGTTAGGCTACCAAAAATTTTATCATAAATTCCTGGAATTATATTTTTCATTAAAACAAAAGCAATTTTAGGCATCCAAAAAGCTCGGTTAGTTTTTTTTAAAGCTGTTATAATTGTCTGATATAACTCACCTATTAATACAGGCGAATTATCACTTACCAAAAAAATACCACTTGCATTCTCACAAATAGCAGAATTCATAAAACCAATTAAATTATCAATATGAATAAAATCTCTTTTATTAATAAGCTTCTTTAATGGTAAGGGAAATCCTTTTAAAATAAATTTAATCAACCTAATCATATTCCCAGGAGCCCCTTCTTTACCGTATATCATCGGAGGCCTAAGAATAACAACTTTAAATCTATCGCCTATCATTAGTGATAACTGTTGGTCAGCCAACAATTTCGATTTTCCATAAGAATTAATAGGAGTTTCTTTTGTATTAATATCAATATGTTCATGTTTTCCATAAACAGCAATGGTACTAAGTTGAACAAATGTAGTAACTCCCTCAGATTTTGCTTTTAATGCAATATCGATAGGCAAAGTAAAATTAATTTCATTGTACAATTCATTAGCCACTTTACTTGGTTGATGTACAATGGCAGCACAATTAATGACTACATCTATATTTTTGAAAATTTCAGAAGGAATATTAATAAAACTTTGCAATAATATCTCATTTTCATAACCAGTAGTAGTTCTTGAAACTATTTGAATTATATAATTATCTTGTTGTAAACGGATAAAATTTTTAGCAACAAAGCTACTTCCTCCTATAATTAAAATATGTTTTTTTGATGACATTATCACTTAAAATATTGAATTAACTTGGGTAATAATCGATAAATAGGGTACAAAATTGAAACGTTTAAATCATTCACTTTAAAAGAATTGTAACACTCTTTATTTTGAGTAATCATGCTTTTTAAATTACCGTTAGAAGCTCCGCCTAAACGCATTTTAACAATTGACTGAGGTAAATAACATGCTGACACATTGTATTTCTCTAAAAAGCGTAGCATTAATTCAAAATCTGCTGCAAGTGTAAATTCAGGTTTAAAATAACCGTACTTCTTATAGATTTTATTTTTAACAAAAAAGGTAGGATGTGAAGGATGCCAACCTTTAAAAAAAGATCCTTTTACAAATGGTTTAGATTTCCAATAGCGAACTTGTTTCTCCGTATTGTTTTCTTCAACAAAAATTAAATCGGCAAAAAGGCTATCTACTTGTTTCAATTCCATTTCCTTTACAACATCTGCTATTACGTTGTTGTTCATATAAAAATCATCAGAATTGATAATCCCTACAACATCACCTGTAGCCATTTTTAATCCTTTATTCATAGCATCGTAAATACCTTTATCAGGCTCACTTACCACTTTAGCAATCTTATTACCATAAGACTGTATAATTTCCAAGGTGTTATCTTTAGATGCACCATCGATTATAATGTATTCTATATTATCATAACTTTGATTAATAACAGAATCTATGGCTGATTTAATGTGTTTTGCACTGTTGTAGCAAACCGTTACAATACTAACTTTCATATCGTTCATTAAAATTTATTCATTATTTCTATTACCTTCATCACATCTTTTTCGGTATGAAAAAAAGATATTGGCAAGCTTAATGTTGTTTGGTGTATTAATTCAGAAATAGGATATGCTTCATTATCTATAATGCCTTGCATTGCTTTTTGTTTGTTAGGAGCTATTGGATAATGAATTTCAGTTTTTACATTGTTTTTTAATAAATAAGCTTTTAACTCATCACGCTTAGGATGTCTAATGTTAAAAATATGGTAAACATCAAAATAATCTTCATGTACTTGAGGTTTTATGAAGTCAGCTTTTAAATGTGTTAAATATAGCTTCGCTAATTCCCTTTTATGTGCAGTTATTTTATCTAAACTTTTTAATTTAATAGATAAAAATCCAGCTTGAACTTCGTCTAAGCGAGAGTTATAACCCACAATTTCGTTTACATATTTAACTGAAGAACCATAATTTCTTAATTGCTTTACTTTTGCTAATAACTCTTCATTATCCGTAGTTATTGAACCCGCATCTCCTAAAGCTCCTAAGTTTTTGGTAGGATAGTAACTAAAACAACCAAAATCGCCAAAAGTACCTGATTGTTTATTCTTAAATGTTGCTCCATGAGATTGAGCACAATCTTCAATTAATTTTAACTTATGGTTGGCACAAATTGATGTAATCGCATCCATTTTACAAACTTTACCATATAGGTGAACCACCATTATAGCTTTAGTTTTCGATGTGATTTTCTCTTCTATTTTGTTTGGATCAATATTATAAGTATTGATGTCAGGTTCGACCAAAACAGGTTTTAAACCAGCATGTACAATTGCTAAAATTGTAGCAATATAAGTGTTTGAAGGCACTATAACTTCATCTCCTTCTTTAAAATTAAATGCTTTTAACGAAAGTATAAGTGCATCTAAACCAGATGCTACTCCCAAACAATGGTTACTTCCTATATAATTAGCAAATTCATTTTCAAAGTTGGCAACATTTTTACCTAATACATACCAACCACTTTCTAATGTGGCTTTAAAAGATGCTTCAAATCCTTTAAAAAAAGATTGATTTAACTTTCCAAGGTTCTCGTAATCTATCATATTTCTTATTGTAGCTTATAAATTTAACATCCCAAAGATAAGTTAATATATCTATTTTATTAATAATTTTTGAGTTGCTGAATATTCTTCAGGATTAGCTAGTAGCAATGCTTTAATTTCTTGATATTGACTTTCTGTCAAGGTGAAAGAATTTGGATGACGTATACCGTAACCAACCAACCTAAGTATTTCTTTTACTGATTTTTCTTTGATTAATGTTTTTTGAAGAGTTGTATAATTATTTGGATTCTTATTAATTAGGTTAATAATTTCGTGAAATTGCTTATAATTTAATTCTATCTCAGAAATGTTATCTTCTGTAAGTTCTTGTAAAATTTGTTCACCTGATTTATCAGAAATTAATACTTTTTGTTGGTTTGAATAATTTTCTGGGTTTTTTGAAATTATTTTTTTTATCTCGTCAAATTGTTTTTCTGATAACACCATATTTCTAGGTGATGCAGCCCCTCTACTTATATCTTTTAATAACTGTTTACCACTCTTAGCTTGTAGCCCCCAATAATTAACATCTTTAGCCCCTACTACTAACGTTATTAATAGACCTAATACAAAAAAAAGATATTTATATTTTTTTATAAAATCCAACAAACTATGTGTATGGTTCAAAAATATAATCTGAACCTTCGTAATATTCTGAGGCAAAAACCATTAATATACAGTCTTCAGTAAAACTTTTCATTTGATGCCAATCTTCAGGTTTAAGAATTAAACATTTGCTTGGCTTATCTAAAACGAACTCTTCTTCTTTTTCTCCATTGTTATTGGTGATAACACAACTTCCCTGTAAACAAACAGCTGCTTGTATCGTTTTCACATGTCTGTGCCCTCCTCTTATGGAATCATCTACGCCATAAATATAAAACACTCGTTTAATATCAAAAGGAAGTACTTTTTCTACAACGGTTAAATTCCCTCTTTCGTCCGTAAATGTTTGTAAATCTATAATATGAGCCATCTTATTTAGGTATAATGTTTTTAACTTTTAATAAATTATATTTTGATGCTAATTTAAATATAATTTTCAACTTTTCTTTGATTCCATTTGCACCAGCAATAGAAAAAGGTCTTAAACTTTCTTTAAACGTTGCATCTATAGTTTGTATTGTTTTTAAAGATTTGTTTAATTCAATAACATAAGGATTGTAAAACGTATTTACAATACTACTGCCCAATTTAAACCATCCATAATCTACAAATAAGTTGCTATAAAAACGTACATAATGATAATGGTAAAATACTGCGTTAAATTTAGATTGATCTGCAATATTTTGCATTTCAATTCCTTTTTCTGATGTATTTAATACTTTATATTGCTGAATGTTCCAAGGAGCTAAACCACCTCCTAAATGTTGTAAAACATGAACCCCTTCAAATCGGGTAGTCCAATCATCTAAATATTTTTGATCTCCAAATTTACCATCTTCATACCTATCATAACACCAATCTAAACAAGCATTAACCCACCAATTTAAAACTTTTAAACCTTGTTTGTCTTTCTTAAAAGTAATAAACTGTACACAGTATGTACCAGCAATTTCTGATCTATCGTATTTTGGTGTAAACCTATGCTCAGTAATTAAAACTGATTTATCTCCTAACTCATCAAATAATGCTTTAGGAGAACTGTAAAAGAACAAATCTGCATCGATATAAGTACAGTTATCTACATCAAAATTATTTAATACATAAAGTATAGTTGATGGTGTACATGTCCAGCAATATTCAGCAATAGACCTATCAGATTTTACATCTAGGAGCTCTTTACTTTCAAATTGTTTTAATGTAATTAATGTAATATTTTTCTTGTTTAACTTACTGAGTATTTCATAAGCTTTATCATCAAAAGTAAAAACATATAAATGAAAATTTTCACATTGTTTTTCTAATGAGTCGTACATTGTTAATCCCCTACTTAAGTAGTTAGAATCAAATAAAGTACAAAAATTATAAGTTGGTGTAGTTAATTCTATCAATTTAAATCATTCTAAATTACTAGTTTACTTCATTAACACAATTCTATCTGTCATAATTGTTTTATTATTTATAACAATCATATATAAATAAATACCTGGTTTTAAATTACTTAATGAAATTCTAGAAGTCACATTTTCTAAATTTACTTTCATTAACACATTCCCTAATAAATCTGATATAATTATTTGACTATTATCATATATATATTCTGGTAACTGAATATTAATAAATTTACTAGTTGGGTTTGGAAAAATCGAGTAGTCAGCATTATTTTTTGTTTCTTTGGCCTTTTCATTTAAACCCGTTCTAAAAAGTTCTCTAGGCGGTGACGTTAAGCATTTAGAATTATCAATTAAAACTGTTATTTGAGCTGAAGTTGAACAACCGTTAATATCAGTACCTGTTACTATGTAAGTTGTTTCTTGACTTGGTGAAACCGTTTTTGTCTGACCACTTCCTAGTCCATTATCCCAGACATAACTAACTGCTGAATTAAGATTTGCAATTAATGTTATTGATCCCTGATTATAACACTTTGAAGCAGTTTCAGGAATAACGGTTGTATTATACCCCGTATTATTAGTGTTTTCATCTTGTGGATATATACGCCTATTCTGATTAAAAGCGTGTAAATAATCAGAATAGTATGCATATTGAACAAAATTTTCTAAATAACCAACATTATTTGAATGTGAATATTTTCCTAATACTAAAAGTAAGTTCCGTAAACTTTTCCTTTCTTCACATGAAAAATTAGCTTGAAAATTTGAATACAAGGTTAACATTGCTATCGTTTCTAGAACTTCTTCATAATAGTAATAAGCCCATTTAGGACAAGTTGATCCTCCGTTAGTAGATAGCCAGGAGATTCTAAGCTGTCCTTGATAACTGCTTGGAGGATTATCATAAAAAGAAACTCTATAATTAATTATATGATTTACAGCTTTTTTAACATGAGAAATTAAGTATAATTTCCACTGTAAATATTGTTGTGTATTTGGTGTAATATCCATTGTTGCTACTAACCCTCTTAACGCTAAACAATGATAATAAATTCTTGTATCATGATATATACTATTACCACAACCATCATCTTCATCATAATTACCTCCAGTCATCCACATTCCATCAGCTATTCCTCCACTTGTATTCTGTTGTTGCATAATAATATCACAAATATCTCTAGCAGCATAAAAATATTTCATATCTTTAGTTACTTTATAAGCAGCAGCAAGTGCCCAGGCTCCAAGCCCTCTAAAGTTATTATTTGAAAAATCACAAGCCTGATTATCATTAGGGTTTTTTAAAACCAAATTATCAGCAGCCTTAATTATTGAACTATACAAGTCTACCATTTTATTATATGAAATATTATTGTTTTTAAAATACAGATATGCCTCAGACATCGCTCTTAAAGCATGCGAAGTTTCATAAGCATGAGTGAAATTTTGATTCCGATCTTCATTCGTATTTGGGACATATTCAGAAGGTCTATAATTCCACCAAGTAAACCCTCCATCTTCAACTAAATCATTTGGAGTATCTTGCTGAGAAAATATCATATAATCAACTCCATCTTTTATTTTTTGGATATTTTGATTATAATTAAAAGAATCTGGATATCTATTATTTGCATGTATATGTGCTCTAATCATTTTATCATTAATGCGTACTAAAGGATGACAACCTGTCCAGCCTGAATTAACTATAGGGCAATTAAGTGGAGTATTACCTTGCCAGAATTCTCCACGTTCGTAGTAACCTCTAAACCATGTACCTTTTGGCCACCTATCATTATTATCCTCAATAATAGTTTGATTTACGACATCTATACTAATTATTTTCTTCATGCCTTGATGGATTTCACTAGAATCAATGAAATCAATCATATAATCAATATCTATATTCATTGGGGTATTAATTATAGATGGTACATTGACTACCGTTTGAGTATAAATGAAATTTAAGTTAGCAATTAGAGTGATACACAGAGTGACTTTTTTTATAAGATTCATAATTATTTAATTTGCTATTTTTAGTAATTTAGCTGGATTACCAACATATATTCCTTTTTCTAATAATTTAATCTTTTTAGTAACAATTGCACCCATTCCAAAGATACACCCATCTAAAATGTTCACTCTTGGATGAATTATAACTCCTAGGTTAATTCTAACATTTTCTCCAACGATAACATGCCCTCCAATAATAGCATTACACCTTAACTGAGAATAGTTCCCCACAATACAATCGTGTCCTGCATGAGCATTTTTCAACCATAATGTATTATTTTTTATAACAGATGGTTCAAGTGTTCCACTATCAATAGTTACTTGTTTCGTGAACCTATTTTCGTCACCAATAATAACGCCTTTCTTTTCTTTGTCAAAAAAGGCAATACTCTCTCCTAAATCACCTATAATACAATGAGAACCAATATGATTATTATTTCCAATTTCAACTTTTTCATCCAAAATAGTAAAAGCACCAATATAATTACCTTCTCCCATTTTAACAGAAGGATGAATTATTGCCGTAGGATGAATTATATTTCCTTTGTATTTCTCCATATTTTCTATATTTATGTAAATGTAAAAAAAAATTATAAGTTAGAACTTAATATTTCATTTACCTTAACAACTCTTTTTTCTACAGTATGATCTGCTAATGTTCTTTTTTGACCTGCCACAGCAATCTTATTCATTTCTATTGGATTATTTACCAACCATTTTATTTTATCAACACATTCTTCTTGAGTTTTATAAGTTACCACTTCATCATCTAAATCAAATAAATCACCCATATTTTCTTTCCAATCTGTTATTAAACAAGTGCCTACTCCTGTAGATTCAAATAACCTTAGATTTCCTGCGCATTTACCAGCGACATCTCCATGAATATTAAAGCACATTTTGGAATTTACTAATAGTTTATACATATCTAACCCAAAATATGGGCTTTTAACATTCTTTAATAAGTTTTTACTAAAATACTTTACATCTACCTCTCCATATTTTTTATGCTTTTTTAATATATCTATATTTTCAATAACAGAATCTAAACCCAGCGTGTTTAGTATTTTTATTGTTTTAGAAAATGAACGTTTTAAAAATACCCTATGCTTAGACTCTAAATTTCCATACAATGATAAATCAACCCCACTATTAATGATTTTTTCTAAATATTCAATCCTTTCGTTATGTAACCCATAGCCAGTGATTAGGGAACCTGTAAATACTAAATCATTTTTTTTCTCACTAGTATTCACTAAATTTAATCTATTTAAAACTGAATGATCAAAAGAGTGATAAACTAATTCAACTCTTTTTATACCATTAGCCTTAAGTTCTCGAGCGGTACATGGAGAACAAGTAAACACAATATCAAGTTCTTTGAATGCTTCGGCTAAAGTATCATTATAAGGAGCACAAATATGCCCTACAACTTGCCTTAAATTAGGTGTTATAGTTTTCAAATGAGAAATCCATTCTTTTGATATAAATTTGGTAGTATCAATCCAAACAATATCTGGCTTATAAAATTTAATTTGTTCCAAGACAATCTCCTCAGCAGTTTTATCAACTGATATATTATGTTCTTTAGCCCATCTTTTTTGTAAATGCTTTGCATTAGAAATAATTCCAATAGCATCAACTCCAATTTGTTTCATGTATTTTTCATAAGAGCTAACCATTTCAATAGATTCTCCTATAATTTCTTTATATTGATTATCATAGTCTATATCAATTTTTTCTAAGTTATCTTTATAGTAAGAGTCTAAAAACTCTTCATAATAATCCGTTATTCTTATTATCCTATAACTCATTCTACTTAATTAGTTTAGTTTTATAATGTTTTGATTGATATCCAATTATAACAGCAAATATGATCCAAAATTCATAATTATTATATATTGAACCAGATGTCATTGTATTCAAAAAATAAAAAAATCCGATTACCGTAATATATGTATAAGGAACTTTATATATAATATTTTTAGCGAAAAATAAATATATTGGAATAATTAATAATACGCCTAACAAGCCAGTAGAAATTAAAATGTCTAGTAAGATATTGTGTGAGTACATTTTAGATTCAATCACTAAAAAATGAGAACCAAATATTGGAGAATCAAGTATCTGACTAAAAGCATCTTTAGTTATTTTTAATCTACTAATAGTACTTTGATCATCATTTAAATTATTAAGCCTATGAAAAAAAGCATTCCCAGCTATAAAGTAATCACTAAAAAATAATGTCATTAAATAATTAACTAAAACCGTACCCGCCATTACAAATGTTAAATACAAGTATTTTATATTTATTTTTTTATCTTTAAATATTAATATAAATATTAATGAAATTAAAATTGATAAAATAGGACCTCTAGATGCTGTTGTTAAAATAAGAAAAAAACCTACCCCTATTAAAATATAATTAAATTTACTTTTAGATATATTTAAAAAACTCATTATAACTAAAAGCCCTCCATTAACGGCTATACTAATTGCGTTAAAGTATTCAACCTCATTTTTAGTAACGATAAAGCGATAACCAGTTTGATTATTAATAAATCTTTCAACAAAAAAGATAATTATTAACAAAGTATTGAGGGTTATTAAATAACGGTATAAGTAAATTTTTAAGAAATTAAAATCCAATTTAGTTATAGTAAAAGCTGCTATCATCGGAATAAAAGTTACTCCGATGGCATATAAATAAAAATAGTTTTTAGCAGAAGGGATTACAGTTATTTCATTTATATGATACACTTCCAAATCAAAAACAAGACGAACTAAATAAAATATAAGGAACAGAAAAAATAAAGCTATATAATAATACTTTTTTATAGCTTTCTTAAACAAAGTAAAATCAAATTTTAATTTTACTATAAACCGGTAAATTAAATAAAAAGAAAAAACCATATTAAAAACCCTAAAAGATTTACTTACATAACCTAGCTTCACTTCAAATAAATAATTAACTAATGCTATCACAGGAAATGAGAATACAGTAATTAAAATGAATATTGAATTTAATTTCCCTTCGTCTATTTTTTTTATGATGTTATTTAACATATAAAGAATTTTCATACTTATTAACTATAACAAGCATCATTATTAAATTAATTGATTGCATTACAACCTCTATTATCACATAAATTTTAAGAAATTCTACAACTGTAATATCTTTGAAAAACATTAACGAACATATAGATATGAAATAACATATCTGCCAGATGCTATTCCATTTAATTTTTTTAAATGTTAAATAAACCGAGGAGAATGTGGAGGCAATAAAATTAAAGGAAAAACTCAATATTAATATCTTAGAAAACTGACTAGATAACACATATTTATCTCCAAAAACAAAAGCAAACAACTCATCTCCATAAAGATAGAGAGCAACAACTTCTATAAATATAATCCCGAATAACAACATTAAAATATTAAATAAATCTTTTTTAATACTTTTCTTTTCGTGTTGATGTGTTGTTATTTGCTGAAACAGCACCTGCCCTATTGTAACAGAAATAAACACCAAAGGGATGGACAAAACCATTCTAGATAAATCTAAGTAACCAACCGTTTCTGTTGAGTAAATTTTATTAATAAATAAAAATGGCAATAAAGTTCCTGCACTGCTTAATAAAGTTGGTAGAGCATTGTATTTAGGATACTCTATGTATTTATTAAATACAAAACGAATTTTCATTTTTGACACCTGAGCCAAAGTAAATTTATTTTTAAACACCTGTCGCAAACCACTTAGTGCATTAGATAAATTCCCTAAAAAATCTCCTACAAATAATCCCCCAGGAATTTTAAAATAACCTAAAGACAATTGAGTTACCGCCTCTACTAATCGTCTTATAATTTTATTTTTAGATGAAGCTTTAAATGCCTTTTGTCTAATTAACCAATAATTTAAACTTTGGTAAAAACTAAATAAAAAACTTGTTATTGGCAGTAGATATAAGTAGTTAGCATACTTTTTTGGTAAACCAATAAAATCAGTTATGATCTCTTTAAACAATAATACAAATACAAATACTACAACATTAAAAATTAGGCTAATTACAAAAGTTAAACTTAAAATATTTGCAGCTTCATTATCATTTTTAGGAAGAACTATTGTGGCTTCGTACCTTAATGATGATACTATGGTTAACATACTAAAAACACTTAAAAAAACAGCCATGGCACCAAAGTCCTCAACGCTATAAATTCGCCTTAAAAACAACTGATTGATTATAGGGATAAGCTGTGCCAACACAGTACCTAAGACTAAAACAAAAGTGTTTTTGGTGAATTCTGATTTTGGTAAAAACCTTTTTATCTGCACAATGCTAATTTTGATTAACTTCTTGGGTTATTTTTTAGCTCGTAAAAATAGATATATTATATTAATATGGCCTTGTTATCAATAACAATTGAATATTATTTACTCACTGAATAAAATATTCAGATTATTTAAAAAAATAAAAGCAATAATTATTGTTTTTAAATTAAACTTAGTTAATATACTTTTGATAGTATTCATACAAGTGATTTAAAACTATTTGTTAAAATATGATTTTATTAACTCGATTATGCAATCAATCTCATCATCTTTTAGTTCATAATAAAAAGGTAAACGAACCAAACAATCGCTATATTTTTTAGTGTTAGGTAACTCCCTACCATCATGTTTTGATTGATAAAAATTGCTTTGATGTAAGCTCTGATAATGAAATGCTGCCATTACTCCATTCTTTTTAAGAAAATTAATCAAGCCATTTCTCTGCTTTTTATTAGTGCAAACTAAATAATACATATGAGCGTTGTTTTCTACTCCTTTTTGTATGCTAGGCACTACCAAAAACACATCCTTGTTAATACTTCTTAATTGTTCATTATATTTTGCCCAAATAAAACGCCTCCTTTTTTGTATCTTTTCTAAACACTCTAATTGTGCCCATAAAAAGGCTGCATTAATTTCCGACATAAGAAAGGAAGAGCCAACGTCTTTCCATGTATAAACATCGACTTCACCTCTATAGTAAGCAGCCTTATTGCTTCCATTTTCCCAAATTATTTCTGCTCTTTCAAAAAAATGCACATCATTTATGGCTAACAAACCACCTTCTCCTGATGTTACATTTTTAGTTTCATGAAAAGAGAATGTTGCTAAATGCCCAATACTTCCTAATGCTTTCCCTTTGTAATATGAACCTATTGCTTGCGCAGCATCTTCAATAACAAATAAATTATGCCTTTTAGCAATGTCCATTATCACATCCATATCGCAAGCAAACCCAGCATAATGCACAGGAACTATAGCTTTTGTTTTAGAAGTTATTAAACCTTCAATTTTTGCAGCATCAATATTAGGATTATCAGAACAACTATCTGCAAAAACAATTTTAGCACCTCTTAATACAAAAGCATTTGCTGTACTTAAAAATGTATAAGATGGTATAATTACTTCATCTCCTTCTTTAATATTTATTAGTATAGCAGCCATTTCAAGTGCCGCAGTGCATGAAGTTGTTAATAAAGCTTTTTTGATTTTATATTTATCCTCAAAAAAATCTTGACAAAATTTAGTATACCGACCATTACCTGAAATTTTACCACTAGCCATTGTATTAGAAATATAGCTAGCTTCTTTTCCTGTTATATATGGTTTATTAAATTTAATCATTATACCGTGTTTCTGTTTTGTTTTTGATATATAGATATCCTGTACAATTGTCCTCTAATTTACTTTTTATTCTTCTAAAGAAGATAGGCTTCCAAATATAACTAAAACTATTTGTATCATTTGTTCTTTTATTTAATATATGTCCTTAATTATTTTTTAACTTCGCATTTCAAACTTAAAATAAATTAACATGGCAAATGCATATTTCACGCCTCCTGTTGCAGTTAACGAACCTGTATTAGGATACGCTCCGGGTAGTCCGGAAAAAGAAGAATTACAAGCAGTTTATGCTGAAATGAAAGGAAAAACTATTGATGCTCCAATGTATATTGGAGATAAATTAGTGACTACAGATAATAAAGTAAGTATGCACCCTCCACATGATCACCAACATTTATTGGGTCATTTTAATATGGGTACTGCTGCACACGTAACGCAAGCAATTGATGCTGCATTAGCTGCTCGTACAGAATGGGCAAATACACCTTGGCAAGATAGAGCTGCTATCTTTTTAAAAGCTGCAGCATTATTAGAAGGACCTTTTAGAGCTAAAATGAATGCCTCTACTATGCTTTGTCAAAGTAAAAATGCGATGCAAGCAGAAATTGATGCTGCTTGTGAGTTGATTGATTTTTTCAAGTACAATGTACAATACATGACAGATGTTTATGGTGAACAACCAGAATCTGGTGATGGTGTTTGGAATAGACTAGAATACAGACCTTTAGAAGGTTTTGTTTTTGCGGTTACTCCATTTAACTTCACTTCTATTTGTGCTAACTTATGTGCTGCTCCTGCTATGATGGGAAATGTAGTAGTTTGGAAACCTTCTGATACTCAAATTTACTCGGCTCAAGTAATTATGGAATTATTTAAAGAAGCTGGTTTACCTGATGGCGTTATCAATATGGTTTATTGTGATGGCCCTGAGGCTGGAGATGTTGTTTTTAAACATCCTGATTTTGCAGGTTTACACTTTACAGGTTCTACTGCTGTTTTTAAACATATTTGGAAAACTGTTGGAGCAAACATTGATATCTACAAATCTTACCCAAGAATTGTTGGAGAAACTGGTGGTAAAGATTTTATCATTGCACACAAATCTGCTCATGCTGCACAAGTAGCTACTTCTATTACTAGAGGTGCTTTTGAATACCAAGGACAAAAATGTTCGGCAGCTTCTAGAGCTTATTTACCATCTAACATTGCTGACGAAGTAATTGAATTGGTACAAAAAGATGTAGCTTCATTTAAAATGGGATCTCCAGAAGATTATAGCAACTTTATTAATGCTGTAATTGACGAGAAAAGTTTTGATAAAATTGCTTCATTTATTGATTACGTAAAAACTAGAGACGATGCAAAAATTGTTGCTGGTGGAAACTATGACAAATCTGTAGGTTATTTTGTAGAACCAACTGTTGTTGTAACTACCAACCCTACTTTTAGAACGTTATGCGAAGAGATTTTTGGACCTTTCATTACATTATTTGTTTATGATGAAAATGATTTTGAAGGTGCTTTAGAAACATTAGATAAAACTTCTGAGTATGCACTTACTGGAGCAATCTTCTCTCAAGACAGATATGCTATCGGACAAGCTACTAAAGCATTAGAAGGTGCTGCAGGAAACTTTTATATTAACGATAAGCCAACTGGAGCTGTTGTAGGTCAACAACCTTTTGGTGGTGCTAGAGGTTCAGGAACTAATGATAAAGCAGGTTCTTACTTAAACTTAGTTCGTTGGGTAAGCCCAAGAACAATAAAAGAAACGTTTGTTTCACCAACTGATTACCGTTACCCATTTTTAGGGTAATTGTTTTGTCATCCTAAGTTTATCGAAGGATAGATAAAAATAACACTTCAAAAAAAAGGAACTCGAAAGGGTTCCTTTTTTTTGTACATCATATAGCATACTTTTTGTTTTCAAATCATTTAGTTCTCGATAAAATTTTTCTTCGAAAAATCACTCGAACTGACAATGATTTTTTGTTTTCGTAAAATCTAGAACCAGTAAAGAATAAGACAACTATATTTCTATATTTCTTGATAAGTTATTTGTTTGGTACTGATTCAGATCAATTTTTTTTTGTTTGATTTTTAAATCTAGTCTTTTAGATAAAAAATTAGCATATCTAAAAACTTTTTCTTTGTCACTACTCCTTTTAATTATTGAAATTAATGATGTATTGTCGTATATATCTAAATCATAAACAACATTACTATTTTCTCTTGTTGCTGGTATATTTGTTCGAAAACTCCCCCCATTATAATGAGAATATATAACCTTATTTATTCGAATAGATTTGATTTCAACACTATTAATAATATTCGTTCGGTAATAATAAATGCCAAAAAGTGAATGGAATTTAAATAATATTTTAGACCCCTCTCCAATACCTAAACCATAATTAAATACACTTCGTTGTTTCGCAAATATCTTCATCCCATAAAATTACTTAAAATATTAAACGAGAAATAAATTTATATTTCAAATAAACATTTTATTTTTGCATTTATGGCATTAGAAATTGAACGTAAATTTTTATTAAAAAATGATGATTGGAAAAAATTAATTCAATCAGCACACCAAATAAAACAAGGTTATTTAAATTCTAACCCCAATAGAACTGTACGCATTAGATTAATAGGTCAAAAAGGAATAATTACCATTAAAGGCATCACAAAAGGAACTACCCGTTTAGAGTTTGAATATGAAATCCCGAAAAATGAAGCTGAAGAATTAATTTTGTTGTGCGAAAACCCTATCATTCAAAAAACACGAAACATTGTTCTTATTAATAAGCACACTTGGGAAATTGATGTTTTTGATGGTGTTAATAAAGGCTTAGCTGTTGCCGAAATTGAACTAACTTCTGAAGATGAAAAGTTTGAAATTCCTGAATGGGTAGGAAAAGAAGTTTCTTATGACAATAAATATTTTAATGCTTCACTTATCAAAAACCCTTATTGTGAATGGAAGTGAACGATGATTAATCAATTAAAATCTTAGCTAACTTACCGCTTCTTCCAATTAACCAACCAGAATTAACATTTAATACACAACTGTAATAAGCATCATCAGAAATGTGTTCCCAATTGTTTCCTTTATCATAAGAAACATCAACTCCATTTCTTCCTGTTGCAACTAAAACCCCATTGCCATTATCTGCCACGCAAGATTGGTAACCTTTAGGTGATGTTTGAGGTAATTGCCAAGTTAATCCACCATCAGCAGTTATTGCACAGTTTCCATTGGTGTTAGTAGAATCTAAATAATTACCACCAACCACTACTCCATTTAATTTATCCATAAAAACCATGGAATAAATACCCGAAGCCTCACCTTTCAGCATGGGAGTTTCTACAACAGTCCAATTTAAACCTCTATTGTGCGAAATAAAAACTCTAGAAACATTTCCGCCTCCAGTACCAATATAGACAGTACTATCACCTACACAAACAATTCCTGTTCCACTTGCTGCAAACCCTGCTTCGCCAAGTAAAACATTGGGTAAATTTATTGGAGCTAATTCTTTCCAAGAATCACCACCATCAGTGGTATTGATTATAAATAATTGCTTGTTTATTGGGTCACTAAAAGCGATACCATTTTGGTCATCCCAAAAATCCATTCCATCAAAAAACACTAAAGAATCATTGTTCTCGTAAACTAATTTCCACGATTTAGCGCCATCAACAGTTTTATATAGCTCACAACCATTACCCGAACTCATTATGATAGCTTTATCAGCACTAAAAGCATGAATATCTCTAAAATCTAAATTTGTAAACAAACTATCCTTACTATTTATCCAAGTTTCATTATCGGTTGTTAAACCAATTTCTCCTCCTTGTCCGCTACACCAAATGGTATTTTTATTTACAGCAAACAATCCTCTTTTAGAGCTTTTAAATGGTGATGTTGTAACTGATACTATTTGAATTTGAGGATTAATAGGTTGTTCTTTTATCTTATCAGAACAAGAAAACAAAAACAATACACAGCAAATAATCAAAATTTTCATCAAACAAATATAAGTGATAAATCAATGAGTTAATATTGAGTAAGCTCACTCTTTTTAATTTTCATATATTATATCTAAAAAGGACTAGAAATGTATTATCCATTATTTGTAGCTTTTGTCAGTTCGAGTGTATCGATTTTTTATCGAAATGTATCGAGAACAAAAAAAGCTTGTTCTCGATACATTTTTCACTTCGGCTTCGCTTAGTATAAACTCACTTCAAAACACTCGAACTGACAGCTTTTTAATTATCCAAACAATTATTGTTAATGAAGAAATTGTTTATGTATTAGTTTATTCTTTTTTTTGGTAAAAATATAGACATAAAAAAAATCCTATCATTTTGTGATAGGATTTTTTTGTTTTATACTGCTACATCTAAATTGGTGACCACTTCAAAAGTTGGTGGATCTAATAAGTGTTTTTTTACAGGACATTGATTTACTACCTTTTTTATTGCTTCAACATACTTTTCAGGAAATCCTTCAGGCATTTGTAAATCGATAACAACAGCATTTACATGGTTTGTTGCCTGATCATAATCCATAACCTGTGTAATTACAATCTCCCGATAATCAATACCTCTTTGTTGTGCAAAAGCTCTCACAAAAACAGCACTACACATACCCGATGTTGCTAAAAAAACAACAAAAGGAGAATCCTCCATCGTTATTTCTCTTCCATTCATATATGGAACAATTCGCTCTACATCTTCAAACTTTATATCTATATTTAAACTCATATTTTATATTTTAGAATTCAAAAGTACCAATAAAATCAATACATATATAATTATCTATATATTTATATTTGATTATTAGATGAAGGCATAAAAAAACGCTGCATAAGTTATTTATGCAGCGTTAAATATTTAAAAAAGTTAAATTCTTAAGCGTATAACTTATCTTTTAATGCTTTTACTTTGTTATCAGACAAATAATCATCGTAAGTTAACTCTTTATCAATACAGCCATTAGGCGTTAATTCTACTATTCTATTGGCAACAGTATTTACAAACTCGTGATCATGAGAAGTAAACAATACTGTTCCTTTAAAATCTTTTAGCGCATTATTAAAAGCAGTAATAGATTCTAAATCTAAGTGATTGGTTGGCTCATCTAAAATTAACAAATTACCTTCTGCTAACATCATTTTAGAAACCATACACCTTACTTTTTCTCCACCAGATAAAACGTCTGATTTTTTAAATACTTCCTCTCCAGAGAATAACATTTTACCTAAAAACCCTCTAATAAACACTTCGTCTTTTTCATCATCAGAAAACTGACGTAACCAATCCATTAAGTTATCGCTTCCATCAAAATATTTTTCATTTTCGTTAGGTAAATATGCCGGAGTTATAGTTTGTCCGTAGGCAAACTCACCAGAATCAGCTTTTATTTCATCTTCTAATATTTGAAAGAATGAAGTCATCGCCATTGAGTTTTTACTTACAAAAGCAATTTTATCTCCTCTACGCACATTTAAGTTTAAATCTTTAAAAAGACCTCCCTTGTTTAAATCTTTAACATGTAATATTTGATCTCCTGCTTCTCTTTTTTGTGTTAACACAATTGCAGGGTACCTTCTTGTTGAAGGTTTAATTTCCTCAAAGCTTAATTTTTCTAACATTTTTTTACGACCAGTTGCCTGTTTCGATTTGGATGCATTGGCACTAAATCTGGTTATAAAATCTTGTAATTCTTTCTTTTTATCTTCTGCTTTTTTATTGGCAGATTGTTTTTGTCTTAATGCCAACTGACTAGATTGATACCAAAAAGTATAATTACCAGAAAATGAATTAATCTTTCCGTAATCAATATCAGAAATATGCGTGCAAACAGCATCTAAAAAGTGTCTATCGTGAGAAACCACAATAACTGTATTTTTAAATTCAGCTAAAAAATGCTCTAACCAAGCAATGGTATTAATATCCAAATCATTGGTTGGCTCATCTAAAATTAAAATATCAGGATTACCAAAAATTGCTTGAGCCAATAATATTCTTACTTTTTGAGAACCGTTTATGTCTTTCATTAAACTGTAATGAAAATCCTCACCTATTCCTAAACCACTTAGCATGGTTGCAGCATCAGATTCAGCATTCCACCCATCCATTTCAGCAAATTCAGCTTCAAGTTCAGCAGCTTTTACACCATCAGCATCATTAAAATCTTCTTTAGCATAAATAGCATCTTTAGCTTGCATCACTTTCCACATTTCTGTGTGCCCCATCATAACAGTATTTAAAACTGTTTCTTCATCAAACTTAAAGTGATCTTGACTTAATACAGCCATTCTCTTTCCTGGCTCTATGGTAACATTACCAGAATTTGGAGAAAGTTCTCCAGACAATATTTTAAGAAAAGTAGATTTTCCTGCTCCATTCGCTCCAATTACTCCATAGCAATTACCATCAGTAAATTTAATATTTACTTCATCAAATAAAACTCTTTTTCCGTACTGTAACGATACATTGTGTGCTGCTATCATATTTCCATCTTTTTAGGTTTGCAAAACTAATCATTTGTTTATTCTTATTAAACAATCACTAACAAGTAAAATGCTATCTTTGCCGCTTTTCAAAAAATTGCTAATAATGAAACAACTCATTCACAACTTTACCCAAAACCCTAAAAATGATATTTTAGCGGGAATAACTGTATCTATGGCAATGATACCCGAAGTTGTTGCATTTGCTTTTGTTGCTCAAATTGATCCTTTAGTTGCCTTATCGGGCGCTTTTATTATTGGTTTAATCACTGCTGTTTTTGGTGGTAGACCAGGTTTAATATCTGGTGCTGCAGGAGCTGTTGCAGTAATTTTTGTTACTATGATTTCTGAAGGACATACTAGAGGTATGTTATTTGATATTCCGATAGAAAATATGGGATACTTTTATTTGCTTGCCGCTGTTATTATGATGGGCTTAATTCAAGTATTTGCAGGTGTTTTAAAATTGGGTAAATACGTTCGTTTAATTCCTCATTCAGTAATGATGGGATTTGTTAATGGTTTGGCTATTGTCATTTTTATGGCTCAAGTTCGTATGTTTTTTCATAAAGAATTAACCGTTAGTACAGAAGGCGTTAAATCTTATTTAGACATTGCGATGGAAGGCAAAGAGCTTTATACTATGTTAGGTTTAGTAGGTTTAACCATGTTAATTATTTTTATTCTTCCTAAAATCACAAAAAAAATACCTGCAGCACTTATTGCTATTTTAATTACTACAGCTATTGTAATTATTGGTGGTATTGATGTAAGTACTGTTGGTTCTTATATTATTGAAGGTGGTGGTACTGGTTTAAAAGGTGAATTTCCTACTCCAAATATGGAGTTATGGAAAAATTTACCTATTAATATGGCAACCTTAAAATTTATACTTCCTTATGCATTTTTAGCTGCAGCTGTTGGGTTAATAGAATCTTTAATGACTATGAATTTAGTTGATGAAATGACTGATACTAGAGGAAGTGGAAATAGAGAATGTGTTGCCCAAGGTGCAGGAAATATCCTTAGTGGTTTATTAGGCGGTACAGGTGGTTGTGGTATGATTGGGCAAACAGTTATTAACCTTAATGCAAACGGTAGAGGTCGCCTTTCTGGGGTATCAATGGCTTTAACACTATTAACATTTATATTGTTTGCTGATAAATATATTGAACAAGTACCTATTGCAGCACTAGTTGGTGTAATGTTTATGATGGTGATTGAAACTTTTGCTTGGAGTAGTTTTAGAATTTTAAGAAAAATACCGGTATCTGATGCTGTTGTTTTAATTATTGTTTCTGCAGTAACTGTATTTTTTGATTTAGCAATAGCAGTTATAGCTGGGGTTATTATTTCTGCATTAGTTTTTGCTTGGAAAAGTGCAACTATGATTAGAGCACGAAAACGAATGAAAGAAGATGGTACTAAAGTTTATGAAATTTGGGGTCCTCTATTTTTTGGTTCAACACAAAATTTTAGTGAAAAATTTGATGTAAAAACTGATCCCGATAAAATTGAAATAGATTTTATGGAATCTAAAGTAAATGATCACTCAGGAATGGAAGCAATAAGAACTATTGCACACAAATATTTAGATTTAGGTAAAGAGGTTAAATTAACACACCTTAGTCCTGAATGTATTATGTTATTGTTAAAAGCAGAGCCTGAGTTAGAAAAGTTCATAGAACGATCTATTGAAGACCCTAGATACCATGTTGTTACAGATATGATGGACGTGGAAGTTTAAGGTTTAAATTAATGAATATAAAACTAGTTTTTTTAGCAAAAACACCTATTTGTTCAATTAATAATTAAGTAATATTGTAACTTCTTTTCCTTTTAAATTGGATTAACAGTAAATGAATACATTTAACACCTATATAAAATCACCCAAAAGCTTGTTATTACTAAGCTTTTTGTTTGTATTGTTTGCAGGAAGTGTAAATGCTCAAAAACTGACTAAAATAAAAGGTAAGGTATTAGATTCTAAAACCAAAGAGCCACTCCCCTTTGTAAATGTTACCTTTAAAGGTAAAAATATTGGTACAACAACCGATTTTGATGGTAACTATTACTTAGAAACTCAATGGGCAACAACAAAACTATTGGCTTCTTTTGTTGGGTACAGCACAGCTGTTAAAACTGTTACCGTTGGAAAATCTCAAACCATAAATTTCTTTTTAAAGAATGATGCCATTGAAATGGAAACCTTTGAAGTTAAAGCAGATAGAAAAAGGTATAAAAATAAAGGTAACCCTGCCGTAATTTTAATTAAAAAAGTTATCGAGCACAAAGATGATAACAGGAAAGAAGCCTTAGATTTTTATGAGTATGATAAGTATGAAAAAATTGAGTTGGATCTTAACAACATTACTCAAGAATTTTTAGAAAAAGGCTGGTTAAAAAAGTTTGAAGTAATTAAAGATCATGTTGATACTTCTGAAGTTAATGGAAAACCATACCTACCGATATTTTTAAGAGAAACAGCCTCTAAAATGTATTATCGTAAAAAACCTAAAACATTAAAAGAGTACCAAACAGGTACTAAAATGACTGGTTTTGAAGATTATTTTGATGATGATGGAATGAGTTTTATCATGGATAAGCTATACCAAGATATTGATATTTATGATAATAATATTAGTTTATTATCCAATCAATTTACAAGTCCTATTTCTCCTTTAGGTTCAACAGTTTATAAATATTTTATTATTGATACTACTATGATTAATGGTAACGAATGTATCAATTTAGCTTTTACCCCTCGTAATAAATCTGATTTTGCATTTAAAGGGAACATGTACATCATCAATGATTCTACTTATGCCATTACAAAAATTAAAATGGGTGTTGCCGATCAAATCAACCTAAACTTTGTTCAGGATATGATTATTGACCAAGAATATTCTCGATATCAAGATTCTATCTGGATGCTATCTAAAGATTATATGGTTATTGATTATAACATTACTCGTAAAGGAAGAGGTATTTATGGTAGAAAAACGATAAGTTATAACAACTATGTTTTTAATCAGGAAAAAGAACCTGAAATCTATTCACCCATTGAAAAAATTATTCAAGCGGAAGATTTAACCGAAAAAACAGATTCTTTTTGGAACGAAACTAGACCAGACACTCTAACTAAGCAAGAGCAAGGTGTTTACGAAATGATTGATAGCGTTCAAAATATACCTGCTTTTAAAAGAATGATGAGTATCGCGATGCTATTGGTTACAGGTTGGCAAGATGTTGGTTATATAGAAGTTGGTCCTATTAATACTTTTTATAGCTTTAATGATGTTGAAGGATTTAGATTAAGAGGTGGTTTTAGAACAACTCCTAAATTTCATAAAAAAATACAATTTGAGACTTATTTAGCTTATGGTTTTACTGATGAACAGTTTAAATATTTTGGAGCCTTTACCTACTCCTTTAATGATGATTTACTCAAAAACCCACAGAATAGGATAATCTTTTCCTACCAACACGAAACTAATTTTCCGGGGCAAGATTTGCTGTTTTTAAATGATGATAACTTCTTGCTTTCTTTTAAGCGTGGTAGCTCTGATAAAATGTTGTTTTTCGATGATTATAAAATTGATTACAATCACGAATCTCATAGCGGGTTTGCATACAACTTAATTTATCAAAATAAAGAAGACAGACCAATTGGTACCTTAGAGTTTATTTCGAGTGACCCTTTAAACCCTGTTCATTTTGATAATATTAAAACGGACAGATTCTCTTTAAACCTTCGTTTTGCACCTAACGAACAGTTTTATCAAGGTAAAAACTTTAGGTTACCTATACCTAATAAGTATCCTATCTTCGATTTAAGAGTAACGCAAGGATTAGATAATTTTATTAATGGAGAATACAAATACACAAGAGTTGCTGGTAAAATATTTAAACGTTTTTACTTGGCTCAATTAGGCTTTTCTGATTTTGATTTTGAAGTAGGTAAAATTTTCGGTCAAGTACCCTACCCGCTATTAAATTTACCACAAGCCAATCAATCTTTCTTTTTACAAGAGCCATCATTTAATATGATGAATTTTATGGAGTTTATGAGTGATGAGTTTATGAGTTTAAAAATAGAGCATAATTTTAATGGCTTTATTTTAAATAAATTCCCATTAATTAAGCATTTAAAGTTTAGAGAAATTATTGCTGCAAAAATTTTATATGGTAGATTAACTTCTCAAAACAACCCTAATACTAACCCTGATGTATTTTTGTTTCCAACTAACAGTGATGGCGTTCCTATTACCTATACTTTTGATCAGAAAATACCTTACTTAGAAGTTAGTGTTGGTATTGCTAATATTTTTAAAGTGGTAAGAATAGATTTACTACAACGTGTTACCTATTTAGATAACATTGATATCGGTTCTACTTTTGGTGTTAAAGGTTTAGGTATTAGAGCTAAAGGGAAAGTTGATTTCTAAACTACCTTTTTACTAATTTAACTTGATAACTACTTGGCATCATTGTAAATGCCATTACCTCTTTAACTTCCTCTTTTGGCGTTATTAATTCTATCGAAAAGTTTTTAGCTAACATTGATAGCACCAGTTTCATTTCTAACATCGCTAAATTTTTACCCGGGAAAAATCTTGCTCCTGCACCAAAAGGAATATATGCTTTTGTATCATGGTTCATTGGGCATTTTCCTTGTTCAACTTTTAACCAACGTTTAGGATTAAATATTTTAGCATCAGAGAAATTTTCATCTTGCATTGCAGCATATCGTGATTCTACTAATAACCTACTCCCTTTTTTAAATGCGTAACCTTTTATTTCAACATCTTTAAGAGGTTCAAACAATAATAATGGAGCAACAGGTTTCATCCGCATAGTTTCTAATGCAACAGCTTCGGTATAAGTTAATTTAGTATGTTCTTTATAGTTTGTTAACCAATTATTATCCGCGATAACATTACCTGCTTCTTTTTGTAACTCTTTTTGTACATCAGGGTTTTGAGCCAATAAAAATATAGCCCAAGCTAATGTGTGCGCTGTAGTATCCTCTCCTGCCATTAAAACAGTAAGTAGGTTACCTTTTACATCTTCATCTGTTAAAATGCTTTCATTCTCTGCTGCAACCAATAAACTTTCTAAAAAATTAGAAGGATTAGCTTTTAATTCTGGAAGGGCTGCTAAACGCTTTTTACCTTCAAGAATAAGTCCATCAATAAATTTGTTTACTTCAACAAGAGCAATATCAAACTCTTTATCTTTTTTGGTTTTATAATATCTCCACAAAGGTATTGGAGCATTAATTCTTGAAAATATTATCGGAAAAATTTTAGCTAAATGATCTTGAATTACATCTCCGTCATTTTCTATTGTATTTGATGCTGATCCAAAAGCCAACGCTGAAGTTACATCAACAGTAAAACGTAACAGATCTTGCTGAATATCCAAATTCTCAGCATTATTGGCTGCTCCATTCCATTTATTAAATAAACGCTCTAATGTTAAAAGTACATCAGGAAAAAATGCTTGCTGATGGTTAACATCTAAACCTTTGTTTACTATTCTTCGATGAGCTTTCCACTCATCACCTTCTGCATTAAAAACACCTTTAACACCTTCTTCTCGCATCACTTCATCCATCTTTTCCATTCGTCTAAAAAGGTGCGGACGCTCTTTTAATATTTCTTGGATAATTTCAACATCAGTAATCACCGCTAATTTTGATGGCCCTAAAACTAATTTATATACACTCCCAAACTCTTTTGCCCAACCTTCTAATTGATTGTGCATATTAGTTATCTCAATTTTATGTAAGTTACCTATAATAGGCAACCCTTTAGGACCTTTTAAATCTGCGTAAGTTATAGCCATAAATGTGGTTTGTTTGTTGAGACAAAAATGAAAATTATATATTAATTTTTTAATCTTAGTTTTACTTTCAATATAAATCACTAACCTAATAAAAAAAATGATCAAAACAATTACAACATCAGTTATTACTACGCTATTTACCTTATTTGTAGTATTCTTAATCGGACAAGTTGCTCCATGCAGTAAAGATGGAAAATGTAGCAAAGGAAAATCAGAATGTTCAGCATCTTTTGATGGTAAACATGGTGAAATGAAATCACACTGTGATAAAGGTGAAAAATCATGTTCAAAAAAATCGAAATGCAATAAAAGTAAATCTTGTAGCAAAAAATCTTCTTGCGAAGGAAAATCAGCTTGTAAAAAAGGTGAATCTTGTAAAGAAGGTGCTAAATGCGCTAAAGGAGAAGCTTGCAAAAAAGATGGTAAATGTAGCAAAGGAAAAGACTGTAAAAAAGGGTCTTCTTGTAAAACAAAAAAATCTTGTTCTAAGCACGTTAAAGAAGATAATGATGAAATTATCATCGAAACTGTTGCAGTAGAAATAGAAGAATAAGCTTATTCTTAAAACTTTAATCATCCCAAATTGAGCAATCAGTTTGGGATTTTTTATATAATATCTTCTCGTCAAAATAAGAGGTAATTGTTAATTATTATTATTTATTTTTGATAAAATCTAAAAGAAAAATTAAACTGAAATAGTCTATAAATATATAATGGAAGATTTATTGAAATTTAAAACGTTATTTCCTATGGTCTCCTGAAGAAGCTAGTAAAATACCGAGTGAACATAAAGATCAAATTCATTTTTTAAATAAAGAAGGTACTGATTTAGTAAAACAATACCTATTTTCATCAAAAATGTTAGGCCCAAATTCAGAAACTGAATGGAGTCCATTTTATAAAAACTACTTTAAAAATACCATATCAACTCCAGTTTATTCAGATTCAGATTCAGATAACAATATTAAAAAATGGCTGTATGAATTAGAAATACCTTTTAACAAATACGTAATTATTGATTTAGACAGAAGCGGTCATTCAGTATTATTAACGTGGAAGATGGTCATTAAATACTGGGAGGGAATTTTCTTTGCTGATGATATTGCAATATTTGACCTTAGTCTAAACTGGTGTTTATTCTTTTTTCACGAAGACTATCTTTATTTCGGAAAAAACAACATATTTGATATAGAAGCTGAATATAAAAAAACACTTTGGGTTAACAAACTTATAAGAGAACACCAAAAATCAGTTTAAACCTCCAAGGTTTATATAGATTAACTACACAAACCTTGGAGGTTTCTTCTCTCTTCCTAAAACAAACACAAAAACTGAACAAATAATTCGTTCTTCATCATTTTAGGTATAGATAGGATAATTAAAAGATAACTTATCTGTAAAACTTACAATAGTCGAACCTTACCAACTCCATTTTTGCTTACAAGATAAAAGTTGAATTACAAAATTAATAAGGCAAGAAAATGATTTTTCAAATTCTTCTTTGAGTTGTTTCATCATTTTCTTTAAGTTCCAA
>Ga0256845_1000110_pt1 | contig 72888 bp, 56 predicted proteins | sample RiftiametaG_FD_189101 | JGI IMG/M metagenome (GOLD analysis project Ga0256845, IMG submission 189101) | Tube worm associated microbial communities from hydrothermal vent at the East Pacific Rise, Pacific Ocean - Riftia | ecosystem: Host-associated > Annelida > Integument > Unclassified ...
GACATGCGTATCTGACGCCGCAGTCGGGGTCGTCCCACAGGCCGACATCCCCCAAGCCAGGCCGGCCAGCACGGCGGCCAGCTGGGCGAAACGCGCGGGTTCGGGCACGGCCGAGCCTACCAGCCCAGGGCCTGAAGAAGATCAAACAAAGCTGTCACTCGATGATCTACGGGGGCCTCGAAGTGCACGCTACCGCCGGACATGAAACTCAGCCATCATCTAAGCGGCGCGCCGCAACCAAGCTTTAGGACCTTTCCTATGTTCCGCAGTCCCCAATTTCGAACACTCCTCACTCTGTGCTGCATCGGCGCGCTCGCTCTCGCCCCTGGACAGGAGGCACAGGCGATTCAACCGCGCAGCCCGCAGGGCGATGAGGGTCGGCTCGAGCTGCGGCAGGGCGTAACCCCGCCCACACGCAGAGCTGTCCGGGCGAGCTGGCGAGGCGCTCCCTCTGCGCCCATGGCCCGGCTGCAGGCCGAGCTCGGTGGCCACGCCTGGACACGCTTCGACGAGGACACCCAGGTCCTCGACACACTCATCCCCGACCAGCTCGCGGTCCCAGGGTCGTCGAGTTCGGCACAGGTCGCCGATGCGTTCGCCCAGGCCTTCCTCGCGCGCCACCTCGAGCTGCTCGCGCCCGGGACCACGCCGGCGGACTTCATCCTGGTCAGCGACGTGCTCGCGGGCGGCGTTCGCAGCGTGGGTTTCGTCCAGACTCACCGCGGCCTGCCGGTGATCGGCGCGCAGATCAGCTTTCGATTCAAGCACGACCACTTGATCGCGCTGCGCTCTCAGGTGCTCCCCGGAGCCACGCTCCAAGCCCGGGCGAAGACGGCGAGCAGCCAGCGGATGCGGACCCAGGCGAGGACCTGGATCGCCGACGCGTTCGCGGCCGGCCGCAGCGCTGGGAGCCTCGCCGACGCGCAGATCGAGGGCCCGATGATCCTGCCCCTGATCCACTCGGGCGGGACCATCGAGTACCGGGAGGTGTTCGCCCTCGAGGTCACGCTGGACGCACCGATCGGCCGCTGGCGAGTGTACGCGGACGCCGAGACCGGGGAGGCGATCGCCAGGGAGTCGCTCCTACATTGGGGTCAGGTCCGCTTCGACGTCTATGAGCGCTCGCCCCTGGGACCCCGCGCCGAGATCCCTGCCGGGTTCCTGACCGTGGATGTCGACGGTGAGCCGGGCGCGACGGACGTCCTGGGCAACGTTGCGCTCTCGGGCGCGGTCACCCTCTCCCCCACGGGCACCTTCTTGCAGACCGCCGACGACAGCGCTCCACTCCAGAGCACCACCTTCAACCTGGGCGGCGACTCGATCTTCAGCTGGGCGACCCCCGATCCGAGCACGGCCGACGCCCAGCTCAACGCCTACATCCACGCCCAAACGGTCAAGAACCGGGTCCGAAGCATCGACCCGAACTTCGAGGTCCCGCTCACCCAGACCGCCCTGCTCGTCAACATCGACGACGTCTGCAACGCGTTCGCCGATGGGGACTCGATCAACTTTTTTGTGTCCGGGGACGGCTGCGAGAACACGGCCCTGATCGCCGATGTCGTCTATCACGAGTACGGCCACGTGGTGCACACCCAAGGCCAGATCCCCGGGGTCGGGCTGTTCGACGGGGCGCTCTCGGAGGGGGCCTCCGACTATCTCGCGGCGACGATCGTCGACGACGCGTCCACGGCCCCCGGGTTTTTCCTCGACTCCACCGACCCCCTGCGCGAGCTCGACCCGGAGGGCTTCGAGTGGCATTGGCCCGAGGACCAAGGCGAGGTCCACGACGAGGGCCGGATCATCGGCGGCGCGCTCTGGGACCTGCGCAAGCTCATGATCGAGAAATATGGTTTCGCCCAAGGCGTGGCCAAGACCGACGAGATCTGGCTGCAGAGCCTCCGCCGCTCGGTCGACATCCCGTCCATGTACCTCGAGGCTCTGATCACCAACGACGACGACGGGAGCCTCCAAAATGGGACCCCGGACGTCTGCGAGATCAACACGGCGTTCGCGTCTCACGGGCTCTACGATCCACCCACGGGGCAACTCGCGCTCGAGACCGAGGTCCTCGCCAACGGCGACATCGAGGTCGTGCTCCACTACGGCCAGTCCTTCGCCGAGTGTGCTCAAACCGAGCCCAGCGCGACTTTGGAGTGGCGGCCGCGCCCCAGCGAGACCGACCCCGACCCGGCCTCGGTGATCGTCGACATGAGCACAGTCGAAGAGGGGCTGTTGCTGGCGACGATCCCCGCCCCCGCCCAGCTCGAGGTCCTCAACTACCGAGCCGCCTTGGACTGGGGCAACGGCGCTCAGGCGATCTTCCCCGACAACGCCGCCGACCCCTGGTACGAACACTTCGCGGGCGAGGTCACGCAGATCTGGTGCTCCGACTTTTCGGACGACTGGGACTTCAGCTTCGGCTGGGACTTCGGTCTGCCCCAGGGCGTCGGCGGCGATCCAGAGGCGGCCTTCGAGGGCTCCACCGTCGCGGGGAACCAGCTCACTTCACCGGGCACCTACTTGCCCTTCGTCACCAGTACGCTGACCAGCCCGGTCATCGACGCGAGTGGCTTCGAACACGTTCGGCTCCAGTACCGGCGCTGGCTCAACGTCGAGGACGGGTTCTTCGATCAGGCGACGATCTCCGCGAACGGCACGCCGGTCTGGGAGAACTTCGTCAGCGCCACCGACTGGGATGCCTCTACCCACCACCGTGACGCCGAGTGGCGCTTCCACGACGTCCCCCTCACCTCCGTGCTCAACGAGGACGGTGGACTCCAGCTGAGCTTCAAGCTCGACTCCGACGGCGGGCTCGAGTTTGGAGGCTGGACGGTCGACGCCCTGTGCGTGGTCGGGCACAGCGAGATCGTGAACGGGGGCGAGCTGTGTGGCGACGGGATCGTCGGCGAGTTCGAGCAGTGTGACGACGGCAACCTCCAAAATGGAGACGGCTGCAGCTCCGGCTGCCTGTTCGAGGAGGAGCCGGGCGACACGGGGGATACGGGTGACACCGGTGGCGCGGCGGAAAAGTGGATCCCCGAGGGCCGCGGCTGCGGCTGCAGCACGGGAGACTCGGCGCCTGTCCGCGGTCGGGGTGCGCTCGGCGGACTGATGCTCCTGGCGCTCGCCGGTCTGCGCCGGCGTCGGCGGGTCGACTGAGGTCACTGCCCGACGACACAGACGACCGCGGTCGCGGGGCGAGTTCGAGCGACCCGGGGGCTGCCGCGGGGCTGCTATCGTCGCCGCATGCCTTCCGCTCCTGAGATGGACTGCCTGCCTTCGGGCAGCGCCCGCGTGACCGCAAGCGTGCTCACTTCCTTGCTGTGGGGTGTCGCCAGTCTGTCCGCCTGTGCCGACGACGGTGGCGCGGAGGCGGGCGTGGACGGGACCGATACCGGCGGCGCGACAGACGACGAACTCGGAGAGACGGCGGCCGACTCCAGCTCGGAGTCCGGATCCGACGAGTCCGAATCGGAGTCGGGGTCGGACTCCGAGTCCGACTCGAGCAGCGAAACGAGCGAAGACGACACGGATGGCATGGACGACATGGGCGACGACACGGAGACGGGTCCTCAACCCATCGCCTGCGCCGGCCACGTCGAGCTGTGTGCGCGCCGCTTCGACGAGGTCGTGTTCCCCGCCAGCCACAACTCCCACGCGGCGAGCAGCGAGGGCTTCACCCTGTTCAACACCAACCAATCCGTGGGTGTGGCCGAGCAGCTACAAGCAGGCATTCGTGGCCTGCTCATGGACACCTACTTCGAGGGTGGCGAGGTCGTCCTGTGCCACGGCCCCTGCGGTCTGGGATCGACCAACCACGCCGAGGTGCTCGGCGACATCGTGGACTTTCTCGACGCCAACCCGGGTGAGCTGATCACCATCATCTACGAAGACGGTGTCTCGCCCGAACAGCTCGGCGTCGACTTCGAGTCGACCGGGGCCATCGCTCGGGTCTACGCCCACGAGCCCGGCCAACCCTGGCCGACCCTGGGAGAGATGGTCGAGGCCGACACACGATTGGTGATCACGGCCGAGCAGGGCGGCCCGCCCCCGGCCTGGCATCACAACATCTGGGAGATCGGCTGGGACACGCCCTACGGACCGACCTCGGCCGACGACCTGTCTTGCGCCCTCAACCGGGGCTCCGCCGACAACGACCTGTTTTTGGTCAACCATTGGGTCAACAACGCCTTTGGCCTGCCCTCGACCGAGAACGCCGACGAGGTCAACGAGTACAGCTTCCTGCTCGCCCGGGCTCAGGAGTGCGAGGCCATGTGGGACCACGCGCCCAACCTGCTGGCGGTCGACTTTTACAGCCGCGGCGATGTCGTCGCGGTCGCCGAGACCCTCAACGGATTCTGAGCCCCCCGGGCCCGACCGCCCCACGCCGGGCGATCCCCTGCCCCGCAGCTCAGCGAGCAGAGCGCGGACCGCCGCGAGTTCGTGGCGCAGCGCGTCGAGGGTCTCCACCGCCAGCCTCGACTCAGGCCCAGGCTCAGGCTCGATATGGGGGTTGATCGCGGCCCCCATCACACCGGCGACGTAGCTGAACACACCCAGCCCGCAGACCATGACCGCGGTCGCCACCATGCGCCCTCCGACGGTCGTGGGCATGACGTCGCCGTAGCCGACCGTGCTCAGGGTCACCACCGCCCACCACAGGGCGTCGTCGAGGCCGGTGGTGGCCTCGGGTTCGACCGTCCGAAAGGCGATCGCGGCGGCGAGCACCAGCGACGAGACCAGGCCGAGCGCAGCGAGCAGTTTCGCCGCCGGTCCGCTCAGCGCCCGGGTCCGCCAGACGAGGCGAAACAGGCGCAAGAGCCGGAGCAGACGCAGCAGCCGAACACCCTGAAAAAACACACTCAGGGGGATCGAGGCCAACAGGTCGCAGAGGTTGCTCGGATCGCGGAGGTAGGCCCGACGATCCTCGGCGATGCCCAGGCCCAGCGCCCACTCGCTGAGAAAGAGCGCGCAAAAACCAAGCTCCAGGCGGTTGTAGAGCGCGTGGGTGTCGTGGTTCGAGGCCTCCAACACCATGAGCACGAGCAGGGGGATCAACAGGCAGTTGTTGATCAGGCCCAACACCTGATGGATGCGCTGCCCTGGGGTCGGATTGGGGGGTAGATCGGGCACAGCGTGGGTCCTCTGGGTACCAGTGAGAAACGGCGCCCGATGGACTGAGGCCGCCCGAGACGCTCACAGTGAGTGAGCTCATCGTCTGCTGCCGCCCGACCCTGGGGCGGGTTGGGGCAGACAGGGCAGACAGGCCGGGAACGGCGTCCCACCCAGGTGTGCGGCGCCCCACTCTGTTTGACTCTGGCCCTGTGCTAGCCAACCGTGGTCCGCGAGCGGCTATGAGCGAGCACAACAACACCCACGAGGACGAGCCGAGCATCAACAAACCCGCCGGGGTCCCGACCGGGAAGGTGTTGGTCACCGGAGGCAGCGGACACGTCGGCAACAACATCGTCCGCATGCTCCTCGACGAGGGCCAGGAGGTTCGTGTGCTCGTCCAGGCGGGCGCGGACAACCGCAGCTTGGAGGGCCTCGACCTCGAGCGTGTCGAGGGCGACCTGTGCAACCCGGACTCGCTGCGCCGCGCGGTCGAGGGGGTGGCCCGGGTCTTCCATGTCGCCGCGAAGATCTCGACGGCCAACGCCACCCCTCAGGAAGAGCGCAGCCTCTACGCCATCAACGTGCTCGGGACCCGCGACTTGCTCCGGGCCTGCCTCGAGGCCGAGGTCGGGCGCGTGGTCCTGACCGGCTCGTTCTCCGCCAACGGATTTCACCTCGACGAGTCGAGCAAGCCGGCGAACGAGACCCTGCCCTTTTACCCCTTCGGCGGGGCCATGCCCTACGCCCACACCAAGGCCCTGGCCGAGCACGAGCTGCTCAAGGCCTGCGCCGAGGGCCTCGACGCGGTCATCGCCACCTCCTGCGGCTGCATCGGCGCCTACGACTACCTGCCCTCACGCATGGGTGGGACGATCTGTGACTACATCGAGGATCGGCAGCACACCTTCGTCGAGGGCGGCTTCACCTGGGTTCGGGCCACCGACATCGCCCAGGGCCACCTCGCGGCCATGGAGCGCGGTCGCAAGGGTCAGAAATACGTGTTCGCCACCGACTTCATGACCCTCGGCGATATCTTCGACGCGGTCGACGAGGCCGCGGGCATCACCCGCCGGCGTACACAGCTGCCTATCAACTTAGTCGGCGCGGTCGCTTCCCTGTACTCGGGGGCGCTCGCACGATTCTTCCCCAAAGCCTCCCAGCGCCTGACCCCCGGGTCGATCGCCGTGCTCAAGATGCGTCGCGGCGTCGACGACGCCAAGGCCCGGGCCGAGCTTGGATACAGCCCGACAAACATGCGTGAGGCCGTCCAAGACGCCGTTGAATTCTTCGCGCGCGAGGGCATGATTTCGCGTGCGACGATGTCCAGCGTCCCCCGTGGGAACGCCGACCCGGACTTCGTCCACGCGAGCGACTAGCCCCGCCCTTTAGAGACACCACCACCATGTCGACCAAGATCAAGATCCCCAGCTTCGCCGAGGCCAAAAACCGCCGCCAGAAGGTGCGCGCCGCGGGCATGAATCCGAACTATTGGTACCCGGTCGGCTACACCAAAGACCTGGCCAAGGGCGACCTCACCGAGGTCACCTTTTGGGGCAAGGACTTCGTGGTCTTCCGGGGTCACGACGGCAAACTCCGGGCGATCGAGAACCGCTGCGCCCACCGCCAGCTCAAGCTGACCACGGGCGAGGTCCGTGGCTGCCAGGTGGTCTGCCCCTACCACGGGTGGAGCTTCGACGGTGACGGCAAGCTGGTCGACATTCCCCACGAGCTGTTCGGCAAAAAGATGCCGAAGCTCAGGCTCCCGGACTTCGAGGTCCGCGAGCGCTACGGCCTGATCTGGCTGTTCCCGGGCGAGCGAGAGAAGGCCGCGAGCGTGGCCATGCCGGAGATCCCCGAGCTCGAGGGCGCCGACGCCTGGGCCTGTGTGCCGGTGGACTTCGTGCTCAAAGCCCACCACTCGATGATCATCGACAACGTCTCGGACTTCAGCCACGCCTACCTGCACAAGAAGTACGAGCCCTTCAAAGACCCCTCCCTGACCAGCATCGAGGTCGACGACGAGAACGACCGGGTGTTCGTGGAGTACGACACCAAGGTCGCCGCCGGGAAGATCTACGGCCGCTTCGTGCCTCGCAACAAGGCCAACACCAACCACATGCGGCTGTGTTACGCCTACCCGCACCAGTGGTCGGACACGGACGGCTGGATCAAGCATTGGTGCCTGGTCCTGCCCATCGACGAGCGGACCACCCGGACCTTCTTCCTGTTTTATTACAAGCAGCTCCAGTTCCCGGTGATCAACATCCCGATCCCGCGCTGGCTCATGGTCCCGGTGCTCGAGATCGCCAACCACCTGCTCATGCGGCCCCTGCTCCGGGAGGACGAGGTCGCCGTCAACGCCGAGCAGGCCGGCTACGAGCGCCACTACGACGCCCCCGTGGCCGAGCTCAACCCGGTCGTGCGCGAGTATCAGCGGCTCACGATCCGCAAGTGGGAAGAGTACCTGGCCGAGCGCGACGGCGAGCCCAAGCAGCGCCGACTGCCGATCATGCCGAGCTCCCCTCACGACTCCTGATCGGGGTCGTGACGACTCGCGCCGGTTAACTCGGCGTGTTCGTCTACTCGGCCCGGCGCAGGCCGAAGGCCACCATGGTCACGTCGACCGCCACAAACGCGCCAGCGCGCAGCGCTGGCACAAACTCGCGCGAGACCCCGCCCCCCGCCGAGGAGACCGTCCTGCGCTGCGCGAAGGGGTTGACCGAGAGCCCGGCCCCGACGCTGAAGGGCGACTGGGCGATCCCAAAGACCAGGTAGAGCCCGGGCGAGAGCAGCCCGGCGAGGTTGAAGTCGGCCGGTTCCTCGGTCTGGGTCGTGGTCGCCCCTTCGACCTTGGTCTCGCTGGCCAGCCACTTCGAGGTCGTGATCGCGCCCAGGTCGATGACCCCGATGAGCGCCCCCACGTGCCAGGGCCGGCCGTTTTTGGGGCGGATGGGGCGGCTCACATGGACACCCACCGGGGCGAACATGGCCGCCTCCCCACGCACCCCAGCACCGCCTTGGAGGGGGAACACCACGCCGCCGTACCCGCCCAGGAAGGCGTTGAGGGCGACCGTGGGCTGGCGGTACTTGAGCTTGTAGCCACCGGCCGGGAAGGCGCTCTCGAAGGCGGCGGCGACCTCCTCGCTCGAGCCCGCGTTCGCAATCTCGACAGCCATGGGCAGATAACGTGCGAGCGCGCTGAGCTGGCTGGCGTCTCCGCTGTGGAGCTTCAGCTGGGCGCGCACAAAGGCGAGGATCTCCAGGCTGGCCTCCGCCCACTCCCCTCCCGAGGCGGCGCGGGCGACCTCGGTGAGCTGGGCGATGTCCACGAGCACCGCCCGGAGCACCGGGATCGAGACGGCTGGGACTTCGCCGCCCGAGCTTCCGCCTGTCTCGATCCCGGCGCCCCTGAGCCCCGGCGAAGCTGAAGCCAAAACCGAAGAAGCCGAAGCCGAAGAAGCCGAAACCGAAGAAGCCGAAGCCGACTGCGGTGCTTTGGGCAGACCCACCGTCAACAGCAAAGTGCTGGCCTCGGCCATGGCCGAGGCCGCATCCGCGGCCAAACTCAGGACCTCCTCGACGGACGCGTCCCCCTCCCGGTCGCGGATCCCCGAACTCTTCGCTTTCAGCCCGAGGCTGAAGGCGACCGCCCTGCCTGCCAGGCTCCGAAAATCGACCAGGTTCTGGGGGCTGAGCACGAGCTTGGGATCGCCTGCTTCCCCGCTCTGGCCGAGCTCGGGGAGCAGGGCGAGCAGGCGAATACGGACCTCCACCGGCATCGCGGCGAACTCCTGCTCGAGCGCAAACGCGGCCCCCAGCAGCCTCACGGCCGCATCTCCTTGGCTCCCGTCGCCCTGCCGGATCACGGCCCGGGTCAGGGCGCCCCCCAGGCGCAGGACGGCCATGGTCGCGGCACACTCTCGGTCGCCCGTGATCGCCTGTGAAGTCGATGCGAGGCGCTCGCAGGTCAGGAGCTCGGCCCGGTGCAGGGAAGAGATGAAGCTCAGCGGAGAGCGCTTGTCTCGAGCCCCTCGCGCCAGGGCCAAGACCACGCGGAAGGTGGTCCCCACATACCCGGCCTCGCCGTGGCGCGCGGCGACGAGCACAGCGAGCTTGTCCGCCAGGCGATCGAGATCCAGCAGCGCGCTCGCGTGCACCATGGCGCCGATAGACGCGAGCCCGCTGTCGCTGTCCAGCTCATCGAGGCGGGTACAGGTCTCCTCCAGGAACAGGCCCGCGTCGGTCTCACACAGCTCGCGCTGGAGCTCCTCGCGCACGAAGCTCAGCGCCTCTTCTTTGGCCCGGTTGATGACGAATTCGGCGAGCCCCTCGAACACGCGCTGGGCGACATCCCCCAACCCACCGCTCGGAGCCAAACTCGCTGGGGTACCGACGATCCCACCGCGCAGGCCGACCACAAACGCGTGGGCGTCGGCCGTCGAGCCGCCATCTTCGACCGCGAGCTTGACCGAGACCTCTCCCAGCGTCTCGATGAGATCGGCGGTCGCGGCCAGGCCCCGACCGTCATCCGCGAACGCCAGGCGCAGGTGCTGGAGGGCCGATGGGCCGAGCTCGATCTCGGCGCCGACCTGGGTGCAGAGCGCGGACAAAGACGAACCCGCCTCGAGCAGGTCGGCGGCGGCCTGGCGCACGGTCGCCGGCTCGGCAGCCTCGGGATCCGTCTCGCGCACACCTTGGAGTGCCTCCGAGGTCGAGGCGTCGGGAGAGGCCATCTGGGATGGTGTCCCTCCCCCCGCTCCGCCCGGACTCGCCGACGAAGCGAGCAGCGCAGCACTCTCTTGACTCTGAATCGCCTGACAGGCGTTGGCGAAGTTTTGCGCGAAGGCGTCCTGCACCACGGGGTGACGGGCGACCTTCACGGTCCCGACCTCGGGAAGCCGCGTCCGCTCCTCCGTGCTCAAAAAACAGGCCGCTGGCGAGAGCTGTGCACTCTCGCGCCTCGACTGCGACTTCGACTTCTCGGCACAGCGACTGGCGATGTCGGTGTCGCCCTGTCCCGCGAGCGCCCAGTTCGAGGCCAGGGTCAGGATCAGGCCGATCGCCAGCCCAATCCCTCTGCCCCGTCGAGCGCAGCTCCTCGACCGCGCCCCACCTCGAACGCCGCGCCCCTCTTCTATCGTTCTCCGCTTCATGTCTCGTCCTCCAAGCTCGCAAACAGGGCACCCACATCCACGCCTCCCACTTGTCCCGACCGGGCCCCACGCTGGGTGAGCGGCCGCGAGCTGGCTCGCAGGCGGGCTGGAAAGCTGCGCCCGATCTGCGCGCGCATGCTCTCTCCGCCCAGGTCTAGGGCTCTCGCCAGGGCCACAGCGGCCACCCCCGCGAGGATCGGCGCCGCCGCGCTCGTCCCTCGAAAGCTGGTCCCCACCGTGTCGCGTGTAGTCCAGGTCGACATGCGCATGCCGGGAGCCGCGATCGTCGTCCACGGGCCGATCCGACTCTGGGGCATGAGTGAGCCGTCGCTGCGCACGGCGGCGACCGAGACCACCCCCTCGACGCGCTCGGGAAAAGCGCTCGCACGAGCCGGCTCGTTGCCCGACGCGACGACGACCACCACCCCTGCTTCGAGCGCTGTCTGGACTGCCTCGAGCACACCACCGCCGAGGCGCGGAAGGGTGAAGGGGCAGCAGATCACGTCGGCCCCACGCTCGACCGCGACCTTGAAACCCGCGGCCACACGAAAGGCGACTGGAGCCCCGACCGCACCGTAGACGTCGATCACCGTATAGCTGGCATCTGGTGCGACCCCGACCACGCCGCGCTGCGCCGAGGCCATCAGGCCCATCACCGCGGTCCCGTGGCCACTCGGGGAGCGGTCCCGGGCTACCCCTGGTCGACCACTGAAGGTCAGGCGGGTCAGACCCGGACCCCGAAGATCGCCGACCGCCGCCACGCCGCTGTCGAGGAGCGCGACCGAGATCCCTTTACCGCGCGTGTGCACCCACGCCTGAGCCTCGAGGTCGAGCCAATCCAAGTGCCAAGCGCCCGACATTGCGGGTTCGACTATACGCCCAACAACGAAGACGCGGACATGGCCTTCGCCCTGTCCGCGTCTCTCGTGCCCAGCCTGGGAGGCCCTACTCGGGTTTGGGCTCAGGCTCAGGCTTGGGCTCAGGCGCTGGCGCAGGTTTGGGCGCTGGCTGATCGCCGCCGGCCTTGGGCGGGACCGGAGCTGGACGTGCGCCAGGCTCGGGCGTGGGGCCGACCTCGGTCACGCTGACTATCTCGGTCACGCTGACGATCTCGAGTAGAAACACCAAGGTCGAATTCGCGGGGATCCTGGCTCCCTTGGCCTGTTCGCCGTAGCCGAGCTCCGGGGGGATGACCAGCTTGCGGAGCATGCCGGGGCGGACGCCCACGAGGCCGTCGCCGAAACCCTTGATGACCCCGCCCGCGCCGAGGGTCACGGACATGCCCTCGGGCTTGCCGTGCGAGCTGTCGAACTCGCTCCCATCGGAGGCGAGCTGCCCGATGTAGTGGGCCACGACCTTGTCGCCGACCTCGGCCTCCCGACCCTCGCCCGCGGTGATGTCGTGGATCTCGAGCCCATCTTTCCGCTTTTGCTCGTGGACAGGCTCAGCCTCGAAGGCCTCGGCCGTCTGGGGAACAAAGGGTGTCTCGACGCCGACCAACTCGATGGTCATCCACACGTCTCCGACCGGATCGGTGCCGGCGGGGGTGCCACTCTCGACCAGGATCGCCGGGACCTTGACCTTGCGCTTGCCGCCGACCTTCATGCCCAGGAGACCGTCGGCGATGGCGTTGGTGATCGGCTCTTTCTCTCGGTTGGCCTTGTTGAGGACCAACTTGGCCGGCCGGAGGCGCGAGCCCATGAGCGCCGCGCCGGTCGCGGTGCCGTAGCCCTTGTAGCTGAACTCGATCATCTTGCCGTCGACCACGACCTCTCCCGTGCCGATGACGTAGTCCTCGACCACGACGCCGCCGGCCAGGGTCTTGGAGCTCAGGGCCTTGCCGTCGAAGGGCGGCTCGAACTTGATCGAGGGCGCCTCGATGCCGACCTTTTGGCCCTCTGTGTTGGGCAGGATGCCCTCGGGCATGGGCTGATCGTCTGCCGGCAGGTCATGCTCGGCCTCGCCCTCGCCGTGCTCGGCCTCGCCGGTTTCGTGCTCGGCCTCTCCCGTCTCGCCGTGCTCGCCCCCGCCGTGCTCAGCATCGGCGATCTTGGCGGCGAGTTCAGGCGGCGTAAAACAGGCTGTCGTCAACAGAGCGCCAGCCAGCGCCAGGAATCGGATGTCGAGCTTCCTCATCGCGGTCGCGTTCATACATCTTTTTGCGACCCATGAGGAGCGCAGCCAATTCGCGAATTCAGCCCTTTAGGCCGCCTGCGATGTGTTGGCTCACATCTCGAGCGGCCTCAAAACCGAGCTTCGAGCTGGAGGCGGAGCCGGTGCTCGGGCGAGGGCCGGCGCGACTGGGTGTTGTCCCGATCGTCCAGCCACGCGTAGAGGTCGTAGCGAAGCCGGATCTGAACCAACTTGCGGACCACGTAGGAGGCCTCGAGGTAGGTCCACACCGACTGCTCGAAGCGCCCGTTGTCGGCGATGTCCTCGTAGAGATAGCGCAGCCGCGCGCTGAGCCGAAACGCCCCCACCGGATTGGCCCGCACGATCAGGTAGGCCGCTGCGTCCTGGCGCGGGCGACCGTCCAGCGAGACGTCGTCGATGACCTCGTGCTGATACTGCGCCGTGATCGAGAGGCGCTTGCGCTGGCGCAGGGGCCTGAAGGTCAGCCGTCCGGTGATCTGCCCGACCTCCGCCAGACAGCCGGTGCGGTAGTCCACCGAGCCGTCCGGGTTGGGCTGGTTCTCGTCGAGTTCGCCCGTGTCCACGCAGCCGGCTGTGGATCCCGGGCGCAGGTCAGAGGTCCGATACAGGAACCACAGCCCCGGCCGAAACCAGTCGTTGACGTCGACGTCGGCCCGGGCGTAGCCGTAAAACTTGGGGATATTGCGGCTGGGCTGGACCCAAAAATCCCCCAGGGCGCGCAGGTCGACCCGATCAGCCACCCGCCCCGAGTAGCGGACCCGACCCCCGGCCTCGTCCCGCGCCCGGTTGCCATCGAACTGATCGGCCTGGGCGATCGAGCCGGCGAAGGGGTTGGCGTAGGCCTCGTCGTAGTAGCGACCGCTGAGCTCGAGCTCGTGCTTGCCCAGGGTCGTCGTGTGTCGAACGATGCCCGCGAGCCCCCCCCCGCCGTAGTCAGGGCCCGTGACCGTGGCCATGGAGTCGAAGCTGCGGGCGACCTCGATGGCCAGGTCCGACCAGTCTCGGCCCCAGCTCATGTCCGCGCCGACCGCTCCCCAGGCCCCGCCGAAGGGGGTGCTCGACCACTCTTGAAAGTCGAGGTCGACCCCGTCCGCCTTCCAGTAGGCCGAGGCTCCGTAGCCGGTGATGCCCACGTGGGTGCGCCGGTCGTAGAACCACGACACGTTCGCCCCACCCACGACCTCGTCGTACATGTTGGGCAGGGTCTGGAACTTGTGGGCGGCCGAGGGCGCCAGCGGATTGTCCGGATCGCGCTCGAGCACGTCGGGGGCGGAGCAGCTGTCATCGGTGCTGCGCGGGTCGTCGCAGCGATCTTTTTCGTAGATCGAGTACTGGTAGACCTGGCGGCTCTGCCACGATCCAAACCCGTACATCTGCAGCCATCCCACGGGCAGGGAGAGGTGTTTGGCCCCGATCGCCACCCCGCGCAGGCTGTCGCGCCAGCGCAGGTCCTTGGTCCCGTAGACATCGCCCGCCTCGCCCGTGCACGGCGACGTGGGGAGCTCGCCCGTGCTCGTGCGGCACTGAACCCCGAGCTGGGTCGGGCGGTACACGGCGTCGTCGAGGTAGAAGCCGTTGGGGGTGTGGCGGCTGCTGGTGTCGAAGACCAAGCGCTGCCCAAAACCAACGCGGTAGGTGCCCGCGATGATCCCCCAGCGCTCGTTGTCCCACTGCACGAAGTACTTGGGCAGGTGGACCCGGGGGCGCATGGGGTCGGCGACCAGGGCGTCGCGGTTCGGATCCCAGACCGGGTTGCCGACTCGCTGCCGAGTCAACACCCCGGCCACACCCACGGTCAGCTGACGCAGGGTCGTCAACCGGGCCTGGAGGGCCATGGGCGGCACTGTCGAGTCCCGCACCGACCAGGCCGTCTGATAGCGGACCCAGCCGTGGGTCGCGGTCAGCTTCGGCTTCTTGTCGTGGGCTCGGACATAGGGGAGCAGGGCCCCGAGCTTGCGGGCGTCGAGCACCCCGGCGGCGACCAGGTCGCCAGGACCATGGATGATCCCGACCTCGGTCCGGTAGGTCAGGATCCGATCGACGTCGTCGTAGGTCAGGTTGGGGAGGGTGTAGAGCTCCTCCCGGGTCGCCGAGTTCAGATCGACGCCGCGGCGGTGAAGCTCGACCAGGGTGTTGAAGGTGTCCTCGGAGATCTGTTCGCTGACGTAGAGGTCGTAGAGCTCCTCCTCGTCCTCGATGTCGATGAAGACCTCGTACTCGATCGCCCAGGCCTGTCCGGGCAGCAGGCACAAGAGCGCCGCCGCGACCGTGAACACGGCGGACAAGAGGCGGGCGGAGGGTCGCTGGAGCTGCATCAAAGCGGGCTGTCCTGTACGGTTTTGGGTCTGCTCGGCCACTCGAGCTCAGCCACAGGGGCTGGGGTCACAGTGGGACCACAGGCCCTTGTCGAGCTGCCGGGCCTCGTACTCGAGCGCCTCGTAGGCTTCGACCACGTCGTCGCCGTTGGGAGAGATGTGGAGCACGCAGGCGTGGCCGCGCTCGAGCAGGATCTTGTTGACCTCTCGCCCCCCGACCTCCACGTAGGCCAGGAGTCGGCCGTAGCGGTCCTCACACTCGAGGTCGTAGCGAAGGGTGACCGTCTGTCCGGCGACCAGCGCCGCGTTGGCCTGCTTGGCCTCGGGGCCGCCGCACTCGGTCTCGACCGTACTCTCGGGGGTGTCGATCATCAGGTAGCGGACCCGCTGCCCGGTATCGAGGTCGATCGTGTCGCCGTCGATGACCGCGCTGACCTCGGCCCGAGTCGGACCGCAGGTCTCGGGCTCAGTGCTGCAGGCCGAGGCCGAACATCCGAGCAGACACAGCAGCCCCAACGCCGTCGTGAGCCCGACGCGTCGGCCTGCCCGCAGTCCCACCTGCTCGCCGACTCGCCCATCTATTCGTCCGCCTATTCGCATTGCAGGTTGTCCGCCCTGGGCGTGCCCTCGTCCGCGTCGGGTGCGAAGGGCAGGTCCGAGTAACACCAGATCACGCCGTCGTTCGCGGCCGCGTCGTTCACGGCCGGATCGTAGTTGTCCGGGTCCAAGCTCGTGCTCGAGCCGTTGGCCACCGAGGTCCAGCTGACCTCGTCCAAGAGCGCGTCCTCGAAGCCCACGAACAGGCCGCTGTTGCTGTTGTTGAGCGAGAAGCTGAACTCGTAGTCGACGTCTGGGAGCTGGCCGTTGGTGGCCCCGTCGGCGTTGCGGGCCAGCAGGGCCACGTCGCCCGGGACCATCTCGATACACGCGGGCGACTGGACCGTCTCGAGCGCGCCGTCGGCGAAGACCTTGCCGAGCTGGACGTCATTGAGGTCGAAGGCCCCCAGCGCCCGGAGCTCGAACCACTCGCCGTTGGTGTCGGTGACCGCCGCCGGGTTGGCCATGATCTCGGTGATCACCAGGTCGCCGAGGCTCGGCGGCTCCGTGTCGCGCATGACGATGCCGTCGAGGCACTGGCCCTCGCCCCCGCCCCCATCGCAGTCCGGGTTCGCGGCCCCCGGTGTCCCGAGGTCGCCCAGGCCGTAGACGTCGACGGCCCCACACCACTCGAGGCTGACCTGGTCGAGGCTGTGGGCGACCCCGGCGGGCGAGCTCGTCCAGCTGGTCTCGCTCAGGACCGCGCCCTCGTAGGCGACCTGGAGGTTGCTGTTGCTGTTGCTCAGGGAGATCGAGGCCTGGACCGTGACGTTGGGGATCATGCCGTTGGTGGCGTCGTCGCTGCTGCGCACGATCACCGCGTAGTCCCCCGGGGCCAGCTCGATACACATGTCCCCCGGGTCGCTGACGGTCGCGCTGAACACACCGTCTTTGCCGATCTGGAGGCCGTTGAGATCGATGGTCCCGGTGATCTCGAGCTCGAACCACTCGCCGTCCCCGTCGTTGACGGCGTCGGGGTTGGGCATGACCTCTGTGATCCGGAGGTCGCCCACACCCGGCGGGTTCACGAGCCGCGGCAGGTTCGTGTCCGGGTCGGTGCACTCCCCGTCCCCGCCCCCACCCTCACAGGCGTTGTTGGTGGCCGCGGGGGTGCCCACGGGATCGTCGCACCAGTTGTCCTCGTCGTCGTTGTCGTTGGGATTTTGGCTGGCCGGGTCGAGGCTGCGGGTCTGCCCCGAGACGCTGGACGCCCAGGTGACCTCGTCCCAGGGCAGGAGCTCGCCCTCGAAGCCGATGCCCAGGTCCCCGTTGCTGTTGTTCAGGGCGAAGTCGAACTCGAAGTCCACGGGCGGGAGCCCGCCGTTGCCCGCCGGGTCGGCGTTGCGCCCGAACAAGATGAACTGGCCGGCCGTGACCTCCACGCAGCTCGAACCACCGACCAGGGTGTCGTCGAGGGTCCCACCCTTGCCGGCGACGAGGCCGTTGAGGTCGCCCGCCCCCGTGACCAGGACCTCGAAGAACTCGCCCTCTGCGTCCTCGACCAGCTCGGGGTTGGGGAGCAGCTCGGTGATCACCAGGTCCCCCTTCTCCACCGGGTCGACGTCCCGAAAGGCCTGATCGTCGAGGTCGAAACACTGGCCCTCGGGCGGCTCGATCGCACACTCCTCGTTCATCGCTCCGGGCGTGCCCTCGTCGCCCGCACCGTAGGGGGTGGTCGCGGGGCACCAGTTGCCCAGGTCGTCGTTGGCGCTGGGGTCGACCGAGCCCGGGTGGAGCTGGGTCGAGCCCCCGGTCGGGACCCCGGCCCAGGTCACCACATCGAGGATCGTCCCCTCCGAGCCCAGCCACAGCGAGCCGTCGCTGTTCTTGAGCGAGACCCCGCTCTCCCAGACGATCACCTCGGCCGGCACGCCGCCGTTGATCATTTCGTCGGCCGAGCGGGCGACCACCACCCGGTCGCCCGCGCTCACCGGCAGGCAGTCGACCGCGGCGATGGTCTCGTCGGCGTCGTCTTCCACGTCGCGCCCGATCTGGAGCCCGTTGAGGTCGAAGTCGGCGAGAATCTCGATCTCGAACCACTCCCCCTCCATGTCGCCGACCGCCTCCGGGTTGGCGTGGATCTCGGTGATTGCGAGGTCGCCGACGCCGGGCCTGAGCACATCGACCGGCTCACCGTTCACGAGGCAGGTCGGGCTCCCGCCGCAGACATCGTTGACCTCGCCGGGCGTGCCCAGAGAGCCGTCGCCGAACGCGGTCCGGCTGTCGCACCAGTTGTCTTGGTCGTCGTTGGTGCCTCCGTCGGGGGCCTGGGCGCCATCGAGGACCCTGGCCGTGCCCGAGGTCGGGTCCTCGTAGTAGGCCTGGTCGATCTCCGCGTTGCCACCGCACTCGAGGGCCAGGGAGCCGGCCGAGTTCACGAAGTCACCCAGCTCTCCGCTCCAGCCGTAGTCGATGTGATCGGTCATGGCCGCGACCTCCGGGAGCAGGTCACCCATGACCGCGTAGGCCCCTGCCGGGAGCGCGAGGCTGCCCGCGACCACGTGCTGCTTGCGGCCGGTGCCGTCGTCCTTGGTGTAGACCAGGACCAGGCCCTCGAGGTCCACCGCCTCGCCGCTGGCGTTGTAGATCTCGAACCACTGCTTGCCCTCGGTGTCGACCATGATCTCGGAGATCACGAGGTCACCGGGCAGGAAGCCCAGATCACAGGCGGCGCCGACCTCATCGTCGTCTGGGGAGACGTCGTCTTGGCACCCGATCCCGATCAGGGCGACGGCCGTGGCGAGCAACACGATGCCGCGGGGGAATCGACGATACGCGGGGAGAGTGGGGAGGTCGTTCATGGTCGAATCCAAGTTTCGAGTTTCAGTCGTGTCGAGGAGTTGGGTCGGCGGCTGCGGTCTCGCTGGGGTCCGCACCGGTCGGGGACGCTGAAGCCCCACCTTCGGGCTCGCTGCCGTCGGCTGGCTCGACCGTGGAGGTCGTTCCGGCGTCGTCTCTCAGGTCCGCAGGCCCGGGTGCAGGTGCAGGTGCAGGTGCAGGTGCAGGCTGGGGCGCAGGCGCGAGGTCGGCGGGTCGCTCGACGGCGACCTCCCGCTCGTCGTTCTCGTTGTCGCCTTTCCCGTCTCCGTCTGCGTCCGCACCATAGTCAGGACGCTCGAACTCCGGGTCCTCGTCGACCTCGCCCGGACGCCCGGGTGGCACGTAGTCGGGGGTCCGCACTTGAATTGGATCCCGGACTTCAATCTGGAGCTGACGCCGACCGCTGCGCCGGTCCGTGTAGGTAGTCACGACCCCGCGCACACGCACGTACTCGCCCCGGTAGCGCTCGATCTTCGAGTCCTCGAAGACCTCGTCCTCCCAAAAGATCAACGGAAAATCCAAGAACATGCGCCGGCTCAAGAGCACCCGCCTCGGCCCGCGCTCGCCCTGGCGGATGTCGCCGACCGTAGCGAGCAGCTCGACCTCCTCGCCGATGGCCGCCTCGATGCGATCCATGGCGTCCCAGTTGGTCAGGGCGATCAGGCTCGGGTCGGTCTCGGCGTCGGCCTCGAACTGGGCCGCGAACTCGGCCCGCCCGGTCCACCACTGGGCCCGCAGATCGTAGTCCTGGTAGCACTGCGCCCCCTCGGACCAGATCCCCACACCGGCGGCCTTGGCCTCGGCCTCGGCCTCCACAAAGTCGTCGTGAAAGCGCCGCGAGTAGCCGTACTTCATGAAGTACGGGCTCATGCCCGCGCGCACGGCCTCGACGTTGTAGTTGACCCACCGGCCGTCGATCTCCACGAAGATGTAGGCCAGGAAGCGGTTGTAGCGGCCCCTGATCTCGCGCGGGTCGTCGCGCTCGAGGCGGACGCTGGTGACACCGTCGAAGAAGTCCTCGGCCCAGTGTTTGGCGTCCATGCCCAGGGGCGTGGGGATCTTGATGGGGCGGCTGCTCTCGCTCTCTTTGCTGCTCAGGTAGGCATCCCAGCCGACCTCGAACTCGCGCCAGGACTTGTCGGACTTGAAGGTCTCCTCGGTGTCGATGCCCAACAGGCGCAAGCTCGCGTCGAGCCCATCGACCTTGACCGTGTCCCCGTCGACGATCGCCTTGGGCAGGAGCCCGAACTCGCCGAGCACCAGGCCCGCGTCGTCGCGCTCGAGCTCGCTGCGATCGAAGTGCAGCCGGTCCTCCCCAGCGCAGCCTGAACCCGAGCCCAGGATCAGACAGCAGACGATCGCCAGCCCGAAGCCCCGCGAACTCGATCCCGATCCCAATCCCGATCCCAGTCGTGTGCTCAGAGACATCGATTCGCTCCTCCCGGTGTGCCCGGCAGACCGATGCCCGGGCCCTCGTCCTCCGGGCCCGGCTCGCCAGCGTCGATACACCAACACCCCTCGCCGCTGAGGTCGTTCGCATCGGCGCTCGGCGGGGTCGAGGCGTTCCCGCAGGCCAGCGTGCCCCCGGTCGGGAGGCCCTCGAAGGCGTAGAACGCCCGGTCGATCACGCGCCCGCAGGCTTCGATCTCCACAAACGCCGAGTCGTAGCGCAGCAGGTCCCGGGGGTAGACCTCCGTCTCGGGGTCTCCCCCGCTGATGTCCCACCCGAGCGAGTAGTCCAGCCAGCCGGGTCGCTGATCCTGAAACCCAGGCCCGACCGCCGCGTAGGCCCCAGCGGCCAGCTCGAGCGGATCACGGACAAAAAACTCCAGCTCGTCACCGTTGGCGGCGACCAGTCGCAGGGTCATACCTTGGAGGTTCACCAACTGAGGGCCGGCGTTGTAGACCTCGATGAAGTCCCCGTAGGCGTCGGCGCCCGCCTGCGGCCCGCGGATCTCCGAGACCACCAGTTCCCCGATCTCGACGACGGGGCAGTAGTCCGGGAGCGCGTCGCGGCTGCAGCCCGTGCCACACAGCGCGGCCGCCTCGAGCAGCCCGAAGGCCATCGCCAAGGCCGGCAGACCTCGGCGGCGGGGAGATTGGGGGGGCTGCGCGATCGGGGCCAAGCGGTGTCAGTTTATCAGGCTGGACGACCTGTGATCCTCACTCTAGTGACAGATTGGGGACAATTTGGCCGACCGGCCAAAACCCGCCCAGAGATCGCGCCTCACCCCTGGCTCCCCTGCCACCGGTCGAAGGGACGGGCTAAGGACGACTTCGAGGTGGCTTCGGGGGTGGGCTAGAGTGCCCCATGGCGTACGAGACGAACCGTTTTTGCTGGTTTGGTGTGAACAGCACCGACACCGCCAAAGCCAAGGAATTTTACCCGGCGGTCACCGGGGTGACCGTCATGTCCATGGCGATGGACGACTCGGCGGGGGACATGCTGATGGCGGGAGATATCCCCTTCGCGCACCTCACGGCGCCGCCCGTCGAAGGTGCGCCCAGCTCCTGGGACAACTACCTGCGGGTCGACGACGTCGACGCAACCAGCACCCTGGTCGAGCGTGAGGGCGGCGAGATCATCGTCCCGGCCACCGACATCGCCCCGGGGCGATTCGCTACAGTCACACTCCCCAGCGGCGCGCACCTGTCGGTCTTTCACGAGGCCAACGAAGAGACCAGCGAGCACCACCCCGGCGGACCGGGCAGCGTGCACTGGACCGAGCTCCACAGTCACGAACTCGAGGCCGACCTCAGCTTCCTCAAAGCCGTGTTCGGCTTCGAGACCGCGCAGATGCCCATGCCCGACGGGAGCACCTACTACGTCCTCAAACACGGCGACAAAGGCCGGGCCGGCGCCATGCAGGCCATGGTCCCCGAGGCCCCCTCGGCCTGGCTGAGCTGGGTGCAGGTCACCGACGTCGACGCGGCTCTGGCCACGGCCCTGTCCATGGGCGGCCGGGCCTTGGGGGAGATCATGGACGTGGAGAAGGTCGGTCGCATGATCATGATCGCCGACAACACGGGCGGCGTGTTCGGGCTGCTCACCCCGCCGGCCGGCGACTGAGGAGGCCTCATCCAGCCCCGGCCTGCGCCATGCGGGCACACAGCTGCTCGGTCGCTTCATCGGCCGGGAACATGCTCTCGATCTGCAGCTCCTCGAGCGCGATGTTGTGGGGGGCCGAGAACACGGTGACCATCGATACAAACGACGCCCGCAGCCCATCGCGGGCGACCGTCAGCGGCAAGAGGGCCGAGATCGGGACCGAGAAGTCGGGCTGGCGCCAGCTCTGGGGTACATCTGGATAGTCGAAGAGCTCGTCGACCAGCTCCTTGAACGCGGGCTTGTCTGGATTTGCCAGGGCCTGGCGGTGCAGGCGGGCCAGCAGCGCCCGGGTGGTCTGCTCCCAGTCGACCACGAAGGGCCGCATGAGCGCCGGGTCGACCAGCGCCCTGTAGATATTCAGGGGCCCGACCAGCGCGCTCGGATCGGCGAACGCGAGGCTGATCAGGCGATCGGTGGCCGCGTTTTGCTGGATCACGTTGAACAGGCTGTCCATCACCAGCATGGGATAGGGCTCGTGCTGGACGAGCATGCGATCCAAGATCCGCCCGACCGGCCCGGCCAGCTCCCGCTCCCAGCTCGGCTCCGCAAACATGGGTTCGAAGCCCGCCGCCCGCAGGAGCTCGTTTTGGCTGCGCATGGGCACGCTCAAGGTCGAACACAGGCGCAGGACCATCTCCTGTTTGGGGCGGGCGCGCCCGGTCTCGAGGAAGCTCAAGTGCCGACCGGAGACCTCCGCGGCGTTGGCCAGATCGAGCTGGCTCAGGCCTCGCTGGCCCCGCCAAAACTTGAGCAGGGCACAAAACAGGCGATCTGGGGAGGAGCGGGATTCAGCCATGAGGTCGTGCCGTGACGTGGTGCCTCGCGCAGCGCCGGCCTGACCAAGCCTATCGTGTGTGTGGCCCCCGCTGCACTTACCTGGGCAGGTGAGCGCGCCGCGAGCAACCACAAGTCGGCGCACTTACCTGGGCAGGTAAGTGCGCCGCGCGAACCCCGAGGGCATGCTCTGCCCATGCCCAAGCCGACCGAGCCCCGTCTGCCCCCCTTCCTGCGCTCGAGCATGTTTCAGGGTGAGCTCGCCCAGCGCGTGGGCACGACCGATGTGCGGATGATCGAAGTCGGGTCCCCGGGCAGCGGCACCAAGGTCGCCCACCGGGCGATCGGGACCGGCCCAGACCTCTTGTTCGTCCACGGCTGGCCCCTGACCAGCGCGACCTACCGCAACATCGTGCCGGCCCTGGCCGAGCGCTTCACCTGCCACCTCATCGATCTCCCGGGCGCCGGCCTCAGCGAGTGGGGCCCGGACACAGAGATCGGTCTGAGCGCCCACTGCGAGGCCCTGACCGCGGTCGTGCGCGCCCTCGAGCTGCGCGAGGTGGTGATCGTCGGGCACGACAGCGGCGGCCTGTTCGCCCGAGCCTGCGCGGCTGCGTTGCCCGAAACCGTGCGCGGCCTCGTGCTCGGGAACACGGAGATCCCCCGTCACCTCCCGCTCTTGCTGCTCCCCTACTTGGTCGTGGGCAAGCTGCCCAAGACCGGCCGGCTCATGGCAGCGATCATGGGCAACCGCACGATTCGGCGCTCGGGGCTGGTGTTCGGGGCCTGTTTCACCGACTTCTCGGCGCTGGAGGAGGAGTTCGCCGCTCACTTCGTGGCCCCGCTCCAGAGCGACCCAAAACTCGCCCGAGGTCAGGCCCGCCTGATCGAGAATCTCGACACCAAGGCCATCGCGCGCCTGGCCGAGACCCACGCCGCGATCACCTGCCCGGTCCACCTGATCTGGGGCGACGCCGATCGTTTCTTTCCGGCCGAAAAAATGCGTCTCATGCTCGAGCAGTTCGGCGGTCCGGTGACCGTGCGCGAGGTCCCCGGGGCCAAGCTCTTCGTCCACGAGGAGCACCCGCAGATGTTCGCCGAGGAGATCGCAACCTTTGCCCTGCCCCGGTTCTCGAACCTGGCACAGACGGCCTGAGTCGACCGAGAGAGCGGCCGCCCGACCCTGGAGCTCAGCCGACACCCGCCCCTGGGGCTCAGGCCCCTCTCGCGTTCGCAGAGCCGATCCTCGCTACTCAGCGCCGCCCATCAACGCCCACCGCCGCTCGTCGGGAGGGGCTCGTCGAGGGCTGGTCTGCGAGCCAGTGTGTGGCCATGAAACGAACCCCCGTAGCAGCACTGTTCTTCGCTGGCCTCCTCTGCGCATGCAACCCCGGGTCCGCGAGCGACGCAGACGGCACGGATACCGAGAGTGGGTCCAGCCAGGACGAGACCGAGACCCATACCCATACCGAGACCGAGACCCAGGGCGAGAGCGAGGTCATCCAAGTCGAGGCCGCCTGGGTCATGGGTGCCGCGGGGGCATGGCTGGGCGAGGTGAGGGAGACACCCGTCGGGACCCTGGAGGTTTTTCCGCTCGACTTCGCCTACGAGGACGACGGGAGCCTGCACGCTCACTCGGCGTTTCCCGACGACAGCGGGTACTTTGATTTTCGCTTCCGAGAGCAGGACGAGACCTGGGTCTTGGACGAGGAGGGTAAATTCCCGGGCGGGCTGCTCCAGAGCTACACGCTCCACCCGGTCGAGCAAGAGGGAGAGCGGGTCCGCTACGAGTATCTCGACATGCCGGGCTATATCGTCGTGGATGTCGTCATCGGCACCGATTCGCTCTTGATCACCGCTCAGGTGAAGGGTGAGCTTCATGCGGTCTTCGACCTGAAGCGATGATAGGGTCGAGCACCGTGCCAGGGGATGAACCCGTCTCGGCGCTGGCGTCCTGGGGCCGAAATCTGCTTCGTTTTTGGTGGTTGCCCCCCACGATCGGCGCCTCGCTTGTCCTCGCCTTCGGCGATGTAGGAAGCAGCAATTGGGACCGGGTGGGCAGCATGTTCATGGCCGCGACCATCGCCTCGCTGTGCATCCATGCCGCGATATCAGGGCTCTACGCTTTTGTCGTCGACACCTGGCTCGAGCGCAGGACGAGCCCTCTGGCCCGGGGCCTCACGCATTTTTGCACGGTCTTCGTGGGGGTGGGCATCGGTTCGGAGCTCGCCCTCGCCCTCTCCGGTCTGGTGCTCGGACCGAGCGGACAAGGCAGCTCGGCCCGCTGGGAGCTGTGGCAGACGGGCTTGCCCATCGGTGCCGCGGTCACGGCCGTCTGGGTCGTCACCTCTCAGCTTCAGCAGACCGCCCGGGAGGCCGAACTCGCTCGTGCGGCGGCCGAGCGCGAGACCCTCGAGGCCGAACTCACGGCCCTCCGGGCCCGCCTCGATCCCCATTTTTTGTTCAACGCCCTCAACACGGTCGCCGATCTCATCGAACACGACTCCGCCCAAGCCGTGCGGGCCGTGGAGGAGCTCTCGCGTCTGCTGCGGGCGGCCCTCGAGGACAGCCGACACAAAACCGTCTCGCTGGAGCACGAGCTCGCCCTCGTACAGGACTATCTCGGCCTCGAACGCCTGCGCTTCGAGAATCGTCTCCGCGTGACCCTGGAGATCGGTGTGGACGCGGCACAGATCCGAATTCCGCCGCTCCTGATTCAACCGCTGGTCGAAAATGCGGTCAAACACGCGGTCGCCAGCTCTCCCACCGGAGCCACCATCGTGGTCCGTGCCCGTGAACAGGGACAGCACCTGGTGTTGACGGTCGAGGACGACGGACCCGGGAGTGCCGACAGCGAGGGCACCCAGACCGGCGAGCAGAGCGTGCGCAGGCGTCTGGCGCTGACCTATGGCGAGCAGGCGCTAATCGAGGCCGGGCCGCGTCCGGGCGGGGGCTGGCGAGTCCTCCTCGAGCTCCCGCTGACATCGTAGAGCAGGCGCGAAGAGCAGCGTGAATCGAGGCCGGGCCACGGACTGCTAAGATGGCGAGCTGGAGAGACAGGTGCAGGTGCTGCGGGTCCTGATCGTCGACGATGAGGCGCCCGCCCGTCGGAGGCTTCGCCGCGCCTGTGAGCGCCTCGAGGGGGTGCTGGTCGCGGGCGAGGCCCGAGACACGGTGAGCCTGCGCCAAAGCCTGGCCCAGGCCCACCCCGACGTCATCTTGCTGGATATCGCAATGCCCGGTGTCAGCGGCATCGAATATGCGCGCGAGCCCGACCTGCCGCCGATCATCTTCACCACGGCCCACAGCGAATATGCGCTCGACGCCTTTCGTGTCGACGCGGTCGACTACCTGCTCAAGCCGATCTCCAAAGAGGAGCTCGAAGCGGCCCTGAACCGGGTCCGCGCCCGCATGTCCCAGGCGCGTGAGCGGCGTGTTCCTGCCCCTCTCGAGGTCCAGGTCCCCAGCCCCGGCCCGAGCCCGCCCAGGCTCGCCGCCCGCTCGGGCGCGGTCCTCCGGGTCTTCGATGCTCGCCGGATCTCGCACCTCGTCGCCACGGACAAGGTGGTGGTGTTCTGGGTCGAGGGGGAGGAGATGGTCCTCGATGAGAGCCTCAGCGCTCTCGAGGCCCGCCTCTATGCCCACGATTTCCTCCGGGTCCACCGCAGCACGCTCGTGAACCTGGCCTTCGTCTCGGCCATGTGTTTTGGCGAGGACAGAGCCACGCTCCAGCTTCACGATGGCGTCACCCTACCCGTGAGCCGGCGCCACCTCCCCGAAGTGAAGCGGCGACTCAGTGGAAAACCCTGAATCGGAGCTCCCGAGACCTCCTCGCTAGATATCGAGCTCGTCGGCCTCGGCCGCCCGCTCCATGATGAACTCGTAGCGCTTCGACGCGTCCTTGCCCATGAGCTCGTGGATGATCCTGTCGGTCGCCAATTCGTCTCGAATCTCCACCCGGATGAGCTGGCGTTTTTTCGGGTCCAAGGTCGTGTCGCGCAGGGTCTTGGGCATCATCTCGCCCAGGCCCTTGAAGCGCTGAATCTCGGGCTTGCCACGCTTGATGCCGGCCAAGATACGCTGGAGGTGGTCGTCGTCCGCGGCCCAGTGGCTCTCCTTGCCCACGTCGACCCGATACAGCGGCGGCTGGGCAATGTACATGTGTCCCTGGCGGATGAGCTCGGGCATGTACTTGTAAAAGAAGGTCAGCAGCAAGGTCGCAATATGGTGACCGTCCGAGTCGGCGTCCATGAGCAGGATGACCCGCTCGTAGCGCAGCCCCTTGATGTCGAAGTCCTTGCCGATGCCGCAGCCCAGGGCCTTGACGATGTTGCCGAGCTCCTCGTTCTTGAGCACCCGCGCCAAGCTGGCCTGGGCCGCGTTGAGGACCTTACCGCGCAGAGGCAGGATCGCCTGGGTGTTGCGGTTGCGGCCCATCTTTGCGGACCCGCCGGCCGAGTCTCCCTCGACGATGAACAGCTCGCACTTCTTGGGGTCGTTGTTGCCACAGTCGGCCAGCTTGCCCGGCAGGCCGATCTTGGCCGTGCCCGCGTTCTTGCGCGTCACGGAGTTGGCGGCCGCACGCGAGGCCGCCCGGGCCCGGGCAGACAGGATGATTCGGGCGACGATCTCATCGCCGATGCTGCGGTTTTCGTGCAGCCACTGCTCGAGGGCCGGCGCGACCCCGCTCTCGATGTGGTTGGCGATGTCCGGATTGTTGAGCCGGTTCTTGGTCTGGCTCTGAAACTGGGGCTCGAGCACGTACACCGAACACAGGGCGACCAGGCCCTCGCGGATGTCCTCGAGCGAGATGCTCACACCTTTGGGCACGAGCTTGTGGGCGTCGACGTAGGCCCGCATGGCCTTGCCCAAGGCGTTGCGCAGGCCCTTTTCGTGGGTCCCGCCGTCGGGCGTGGGCACGCCGTTGACGTAGGAGTTGATGGTGGTCTCCGTGGCCTCGGTCCAGGCCAGGGCGAGCTCGATCTTCGGCTCTTCGCTGCGCTCGAGATAGAATTGGCCCTTGTGCACAGCCGGCTTGCCGCGCACGGCGATCAGCTTGTCGAGATACTCGGAGATCCCGTTGGCGTGGTGAAAGAGCTCGGTCTTGCCCGTAGACTTGTCGGTGAAGGTGATCTTGAGCCCCTTGTGCAGGTAGCTCTTGGCCTCGATGCGCTGGCGCAGGACGTCCGGGTCGAGGGCGGTCTTGGTCCCGAAGATGTTCGGGTCTGGACGCAGGAAGACCTCTGTGCCCGTGCCCCGGACCTTGCCCGACTTGCGCATGCGCCCGTCTTGCACACCCCGGTCAAAGCAGACCTCATAGAGCTTGCCGTCGCGCTTGACCCGGACCTCGAGGCGCTCGGAGAGGGCGTTGGCGACCGCCGCTCCGACCCCGTGAAGGCCCCCCGAGTGTTTGTAGCTCTTGCCGTCGAACTTGCCGCCTGCACCGAGGTGGGTGAACACGGCGACCACGGCCGGGATCTTGAGCTCGGGATGTTTGTCGACCGGGATGCCGCGTCCATCGTCGATGATCGCGATGCCCCTGCGGTCGGCCTCGAGCACGACCTCGATCTTGCTCGCGTAGCCGTTGATGACCTCGTCCACCGAGTTGTCGAGGATCTCCCACACGATGTGGTGCAGCCCCTCCTTGTTGACACCACCGATGTACATGCCTGGCCGGGCGCGGACATGGTCGATGTTCTGGACGATCTGGATCGAGTCGGCGCTGTACTTGTTGGCCATTGGGGGGTCCTGTGTGCGGGTCAGGTCGGATCAGACTGGATCAGGTCGGATCAGGTCAGAGATCGAGGGCGGCGAGGCCCTCGGCCCCAGCCTCGAAGTCGGGTGCCTCGAGAGGGGCGCTGGGCACCGCCTTGACCGAGCCCCGCTTCATGACTGCGCGGCCCTTGCCGCCGCGACCGGTGATGGTGGCCGAGCCCGCCGTGAGGCGCAGCTTTCCGCCCGAGGACTTCTCGACCTCGACGGTCGCGCCCAGCTTCCAGCAGCCCGCGACGGCGTCCTTGTCATCGACCTTGATGAGGGTCACGCCGCGGCCGGGACCGGCGAGCAGGTTGACGTCCATGACGTTGCAGCTGAGCAGCTTGCCCTTGCGGGTCAAGACGCTGATGTCATTCTCGCCGTAGACCTTGAACACGGCGACGAACTCGTCCCCGGGCTTGAGCTTGCCGTAGAGGCGACCGCTGCGGGTGCTGGGTTCGCGGTGTGGCCAGAGCGTGAAGCGCAGGGCCATGCCACCTTTGGTGACCGCCAGAAAGTGGGGGTAGGGGTCCTCGTACTCGGCCCCGTGCTCCGGCTTCTGGGCCTGGGCGAACTCGTGCATGAAGCGCGGGTCCGTGGACACGGCGGCGATCACCTTCTCGCCGTCCTTGAACTTGAACAGCTTTTGCACCGGCGTGCCGTGGCCGCTCGAGGCCGGCACATCGTTGATGCGCACGACGTAGGTCGAGCCCCGGTTCGAGAACAGGGCCACACACTCGCGGGTGCTGCCGCCGATCAGGGCCAGGGGCGCGTCGCCGTCTCGCATGCGTGTGGTCTCGAGCTTGACGTTGCGCTGGCGCTTGATCCATCCGTCGCGGGTGATCAGGACCATGGCGTCTTCTTCGATGATGAACGACTCGGCCGAGAACTCTTCAGTGAGGTCTTCGGCGTCGATGCGGGTCCGTCGGCGATCGCCGTACTCGTCGATCAGTGCCTCGAGCTCGCTGCGGACCACGGCCCACAGCTTCTTTTGGCTCTTGAGGATCCCGCGGATGAATTTGGCCCGCTTGCGCTTGTCGGCCAACTCCTCACGGATCTTTAGGATCTCGAGCTTGGCGAGCTTGTAGAGCCGGGTGTCGAGCACCGCGTCGGACTGGATCTCATCGAGGCCGAAGGCGGCCATGAGCTTGGTGGCGGCGTCGCTACGGCCGTCGCTGCGGCGGATGAGTTTGATGGCCTCGTCGAGCGCGTTGAAGATGATCTCGAAACCCTCGAGAATGTGGATGCGCTCCTCGAGCTTGCGCAGGTCGAACTCGAAGCGCCGGCGCACCGTCTTGAGGCGAAAGGCCAGGAAGTGCTGGAGGATCGCCTTGAGGCCCAGACGCGCCGGGGCGGCGACCTCCGGGTTGTCGGTCGGGACCAACACGGTCATGTCGAGCTTGATCGTGGTCTGCAAGCGGGTGTGCTTGAAGAGGTAGGCCATGATCAGCTCGGGATCGACCTCGGCCTTCGGGTCGAGCTCGATCTCGACCCGGATGTCCTCGGTGCTCAGGTCTTGAATCCCGACCACCACGGGCAGCTTCTTGTCGATGATGATCTGCCCGATCTCTTCGACCAAGGCGCCCTTTTGTACGGCCCAGGGGACCTCGGTGATCACGATCCGCGGACCAGCTTGCTCCCGCTTGTTGCCCTCGACGGGTTTGGCCTGCTCGAGGCTCCAGCTCCCGCGCAGCTTGAAGGTGCCGCGGCCGACCTCGTAGGCGTCGCGCAGCTGCTTGCGCTCGGCCACGAGCTGGCCGCCGGTCGGGAAATCCGGGCCTTTGATCTTGCCCATGAGCTGGGCCAGCGTGGTCTCGGGCTTGTCGATGAGCAGCAGGCAGCCCCGGACCACCTCGCTGAAGTTGTGGGGGGGGATCGAGGTCGCCATGCCGACCGCGATGCCCGTGGTGCCGTTGACCAGGAGCTGCGGGAAGCGAGCCGGCAGGACGATGGGCTCGTCGCCCGTGCCGTCGTAGGTGGGCCGAAACGCGACCGTGTCGCGCTTGAGCTCGGTCAGGAGCTCGGCCGCCAGCTTGGAGAGCTTGGCCTCCGTGTACCGGTAGGCGGCCGCCGAGTCGCCGTCGATGGAGCCGAAGTTGCCCTGCCCATCCACTAGGGGCATGCGCATGTTGAAGGCCTGCGCCAGGCGGACCATGGCGTCGTAGACCGCCGAGTCGCCGTGCGGGTGGTACTTGCCGATGACGTCGCCGACGACCTTGGCGCTCTTGCGATGGCGCGCGTCGAAGGTCAGGTGCAGATCCGCGAACATCGTGTAGAGGATCCGCCGCTGGACCGGCTTGAGACCGTCGCGGACATCGGGGATGGCCCGCGAGGTGATCACGCTCAGCGCATAGTTGAGGTACTTGCGCCGAGCCTGCTCCGCGAGGTCACCCGAGATCACCCCTGCGCTGCCTCCACCACCTTGGCCGGCGGGCGGCGCCTCTCCCCCGCTCGGCTTGCGGCGAGCGATGAGCTGCGAGCCCAGGCTGCGGATGGGCTCCGTGGTGGGAACGAGGGGGGCGGTCGGTCGCGCGTGCTCGGGCATCGGGTTCAGCTGGGCCAGATCGGGGCCGAGAGAGGAAAGCGCTTTGATTTCGGGGGGTTGTCCCGATCAAAGCCGAATTTCGAGGGCCAGAGTACACATTTGCCGATCCTCGTCAAAGTTTCAGGACCCGCGTGTGTTGCGCTGTTCCTGAGCGCTGGCCTGTAGGAGGCCGGCCGGGAGCCCGGTCGAGGGCTCAGGAGGAGGGATCGGGTTCGTGTGGGGAGGGCGGATCTTCGGCCTCGCCGAACAATCCCTGCTGGCTGGCGGCGGCCTCTTCGAGGTCACCTGGCGGTTCTTGCGCGAATTCCGCCACCCCAGCCGAACCCGACCCGGGGTCTTCCAAGGATCCCCCGGGACCCGACCAAGGACCTTCCAAACCGGACCCGGGACCTTCCACAGCGGACCCCAAGCCGGACCCGGGGTCTTCCTCTGGGGCTCCCGAACCCGACCCGAGGTCTTCCAAAACGGGATCGTCGGACCCCGACCCGGGGTCTTCCTTTGAACCGAAATCGGCTTCTGAACCGGACCCGGGGTCTTCCTCTGGACCTTCCGAACCCGACCCGGGGTCTTCCAAACCAGACCCGGGGTCTTCCAAAACGGCCTCGATACCGGACTCGAGGTCTTCGTCCAAACCCGACCTGGGGTCTTCTGAGCCGCCCTCCTCTGGGTCTTCCTTTGAACCGAGGTGTTCCAAATCGGAACCAGGGTCTTCCAATTCGGAACCAGACCTGGGGTCTTCTGAGCCGCCCTCTTCTGGGTTTTCCTCTGAACCGGGGCGTTCCAAAACGGTCTCGATACCGGACTCGAGGTCTCCCACCTCGGAACCCGACCCGGGGTCCTCTGAACCGGCCTCGAGACCAGACCTGGTCAGGCCCGCGGAGACATCAGCTTCAAAATCTGTCTCGGCATTCTCCGCGGCTCCCCCCAAGCCCTCCGCCTCGCCCCCGGCCACGCTGATGTCTCCCTCATCCCCATCCTCATCCTCATCCTCCCGGATCAAGGGCACCAGGTCGTCCTCCCCGTAGTCGTCCTCGACCTCCCCGAGCGCCTGGCCACCGTCCTCTCCGTCGACGGGCTCGTCATCCTCGTCCACCTCCCCCCGGTCCAGGCCCTCGAGACGAGCGGAGACCGCTTCGGCCAGCGACTCCGGCAAGGCCGGCAACAGCCCCTCAAAAGCCTCGATGGCCCCCTCGAAGTGGGCCTGCGCCCCATGCTCCAAGGCCGTCTCTGCCTCCTTGGCCCACTGCTTGAGGCTGGTCCCCAAGAGCTCGTCGACGCCGCTCTTGGCATCCCCCAGCCAGGTCTCGACGCTGCGCACGAGCTCCTGCACGGCTCCGCGCTGGGCATCCTCGAGGTCGCGCTGCGCCGCCTCGTTCATGCGCGCGCGCGCATGCTCGCGCAGACGCAGGACGGCGCGCTCGCTCAGGCCGACCCGGCGATACTGGCGAAGCTGAGCGACCTTTCCACGGACGAGCTCATCGACGCGGCCACGGGCCCGCCCGTCGAGGCCGAGCTCGATGTGCAGGTCGACCACCGGGCGACGGCCGCTCACACTCAGGCGGGCCACCGGCCAGCGATCGTCCGCGTCTCCCTCGAGCAGCTCGAAGCCGGTCCAGCCGCCCTCCATATCCACGCTGACCCCAAAGCTCCCACGGGCCGGCAGGGTGGTTCCGCGCTCGATCACCCGGTGGACCTCACCCTCGAGATCGACGGGCTCACCGTGGTGAGCTTCGCTCGCGTGGCCGAGCGGCCGCAGCCACAGATCGTGGCTGGCGACCTCGACCATGCTCAGGCCCGGCGCTCGCCCGCGGCGACGCACCCGGCGGTGAGCCTCGAGCGCCAACCCCCGAACGACGAAGTCCTCGTCCAAGGCCGGGTTGGTCAGCTCGGTCTCCGGGACCCTTCCAAACGCGGCCTCGAGTCGGTCTTGGATCACCGGGATGCGGCTCGTCCCCCCGACCATGACCACGGCATCCAGATCCTCGGCGTCGCGTCCTCCGTCAGCCACGACCTCGGCGGCGAGCCGGGCCACGCGCTCTGTGATGTCGGCGATCATCCGCTCGAAGCGCTCGCGATCGAGGGCCACGGCCAGGTGTTTGGGCCCACTCGCGTCGGCCCACAGGTAGGGCAGACGCAACTCGTAGCTGTCCTCGTCACTGAGTCCGCGCTTGGCCTTCTCAGCGACGTCTCGCATGCGCGACCGAACCGTGGGCTCGCCCGAAAGATCGAGCTCCGTCTCGGCTTCGAACTGCTCGAGCATCCACTCGACCAGGCGCTCGTCGATGTCCTGCCCCCCCAGGTCCGTGAGACTGCGAGCGGCGAGCACTTCGACACCCTCGCTGTCGAGACACACCAACGCCGCGCTGAAACAGCCGGCCCCCAAGTCGAGGACCAACACACGCTGTTCGGTGGGCGCCCCCTCCGACTCCAAATCGGCGGTCGCTCCAGGTTCTGACTCGGCGCCCCATCCAGCCTCTGCCTCCACGTCCTGTCCAACCTCTGGCTCCCCGGCCTGTCCAGGCTCCGATTCGGTGTCCCCTTCAGCCTCCGATTCGGCGGATTCGTCGACCTCGGCCTCCCCGGCCTGTTCAGCGTCCGATTCGGCGGACTCTTCAGCCTCCGACTCGAGCCCGGCAGACAGGTCCTGGGCACCCTCCCCGCCGAGGGAAGCACTGAGCGCAGCCTCGAGCTTAGCCAGGCCGACGGCGGCCTGCCCCTCCCGCTCGAGGGTCAACCACGCCAGGGCCGCAGCGGTGGTGCTGTTGACCAGCTCCACCGCAGGCAGATCGGCGATCGTCAGCGCGTGCGCGAGCGCCCGGCGGTAGCTGTCGCTGGCACCGGCGGGGACCCCGACCACAGTGCGCTCAATTTCAATCGTTCGAGTCCGAGCGAGCTCGACGATCATGGTCTGAATAAGCGTGGCCATTAGCCGGGGGATCGGCCAATGCTCACCGCCGAGATCAAAGTGCACATCTCCGCCCGGGCCGCGGACCACGGGGACCTCGCGCCAGCGCGCCTGGCCCTGCGCATCGGGTCGATCGAGGCCGGCGTGCTCGAAGCGCACGCCGGCGAGTCGGTTGGGAGCGAGCACATTGGTTCGTGGCTCGGTCAGGGCCAGGCGTCGGGCGGCGTCCCCGAGAGTGAGCGAGGGCCCGTCATGGCCGACCACAGTGGACAGGGCGCCCCCCATGCTCACCCACTCGATCACCTCCGGGCGCCCGTCGACGACGAGCGACGCGCGACAGTGCGCGGCGCCGAGATCGAGGACCAGAATCGCGTCGGGTACAGGAGAGGACTTGGTCGACTTTTGGGGCGCGGGCATGGCGGGGACGCGGACGGAGAGCTCGGCAGCGTACGCAGGCCAATATCCCTGTCAAGCACCCATGACCCCATACAAGCCCGTACAAGCCCATTTTGGAGAGAATCGTCCCACCCACCGCGACCCGGAGCACAGCCGGCGAGAGATCCCCCGGCCCGCTGTGTGTCAGCGCTTGAAGTCGTCCCTCACCGGGGTCCGCGGTCCAGCACTCGGGGTTACACCCGCTCGAACTCGGTGCGCTCCCGCTGTGCGATCGGGGCGCTCGTCCCCCGTTCCGACCGACACGGGTGCGCTCCCACGGCGCGTTGCTACCCCGATAAACTCGACCGGCACCGGCGCGCCCCCACACCAACACCGACGAGGGCCTCGGCTCGAACCCGCACCGCCCCCGCTCTCCCCCTTTTGCCTCCGCCCAGCGCAACAACGCGCTCCCATTCCCACGCCCCGCCGGCTTCGAAATGACAGGACCGCGCGGGCCAATCTCCAAATGTCATTACTACCCCAAGTGAATACATAGAGACATTGATGCACAATGCCCCAATTCATAACTCCTGGAGTTACAGGTGCGCGTTAAATCATATTGTACATTACATGTATGTCGCCCTATGGTGTCGACATGACCACCCCCCTGGCCACGCCCGACCTACGGGACAAGGCCCGTGTCCTCCGGGTCGCGGTGTTCTTGGGGACCTCTGCGTGTTTCTCGCTGGTCTCGTCTCAGACCTTCACGCAGATCTACGCTATCGAGATCATCGCAGACCGCTGGGGGGAGGCGCTCGGACCGCTCCAACGCTTCTTGGGGGCGGCAGTTCCCAGCGTGGTGCTCGCGGCGACCGTCGCAGCCTTCCTCTACTTCCTGTTCGGGCGCTGGCTACTGACACTGGCCGACGACATCGATCCCAACCGGGGCACCCGCCAGGCCCTGACCGGACAGCAGGACCGGGACTACGCCCTCGACGACATCCCGGTCCTGGTCCCTCGCTCGTGGCGCTCGACGACCGTCGGGCGCTCCCTCTGACGACCTCAGCTCGCTCGAGTCTCACCGCCGCGCCCGACCCACGAGCCCCGGTCGACGAAGATCTGCTTATAGGCCGCCGGGACCTCCGGCAGGATCGAGCCGGTCACGGCCTCCAGTGCCTCGGCGGCCTCCAGCCAGGCCCGGACCTTGGGCAGGCCGACAAAGAGATCGAGGCTCGGCACCAGCTGCTCGGTCCACAGCGCCCGCTGCAACAAGGGGATGACGCTCGTATCCACGAGCTTCAGCTCGGCGCCGGTGAACATGGGCCCGACGAGCGCGGTCTCGAAGCGGCCCAGCTTGTCACGCAAGGCGGCAGCGGACTTCTGCGCGGCGGCCTCGTCGTTCGCTATGCCCAGACGCCAGGCATCGCCGAGGGCCGCCGAGCCCAGCTCGATCATGGCCCGGTGTCGCGCCTTTCGCAACGGGTCGCTCGGCAACATGCCGCCGCCCGTGACCTCGTCGAGGTACTCGTTGATCACCGCAGACTCGAACAAGACCGTGTCCTCGCCGTCTTGGGTGACCACGAGCACCGGCACCTTGCCCAGAGGCGAGATCGCCAGGAACCACTCTGGCTTGGCGCTGGTGTCGATATAGACGGTCTCGAAGGCCACTCCCTTGTGGGCCAAGGTGATCGCCGAGCGCTGAACGAAGGGGCAGACATCGAGCGAGATCAATTTGAAGGTCGGCGCGGACATGGGGCGCACAGTACGGGTTCGCTTGCCGCTTCTGACCCAAAGGTGGACCATGGCCGGCGATGAGCCTCAGCCTCAGCCTGCTCTTGCGGGTGTTCATCCCACGCATGTTCCTGGCCCTGTCGCCGGGAGAGGCCCTCGACGAGGCTCAGACCCAGCTCTCCCAGCGTGATTTCTGGGTCCTGCGCGATCCATCCCGACCCACGCAACCCTGGCGTGAGGCCCGGGACACAAACGCCGTCCGCTACCGCCTGCTCATCGAGGTCGGCCTCGAGGCCGAGATACCGACCTGGGTGGGCAGCGTGGGCGCCGTGTTCGACGACCCTCGCGGCTGGCGTGCAGCCGGCCGTAGCTTCGCCCGAGTCGACAGCCACGCCCAGTTCACCGTGGTCCTCGCCTCTCCCAAGACCGTCGACCGCATGTGCAAACCACTGCGGACGGCGGGCGTTTACTCCTGTGGTCGCAACGGCCACGCCGCCCTCAACAGCAGGCGCTGGCTCGAGGGTGCGACCCCCTGGGGCGACGAGCTGGCGGGCTACCGCGTCTACATGATCAACCACGAGGTCGGTCATCTGCTCGGCATGCCCCACAAGAACTGCACGCGGGAGGGCGAGCCGAGCTCGGTCATGTTGCAGCAGACCAAGGGCCTCCAAGGCTGCACCGCGAACGCCTGGCCGACCGAGGCCGAGCTCGCCCGCCTGGCGAAGCGCTGGCGAGACTGACCCCCGGTGATCGGCCGGTGATCAACCAGTGATCGGCCCGTGTCACTCGGGCGGAGCATCGACCGGGCCATCGTGGGTATTCGACTCTTCCTCGCCTCGCCACCGCGTCCAGAGGTAGCGGCCCCCAGCGCCGAACAGCGCCACCAGCGAGAGCTCGATCAGGTAGGTCTCGAAAAAATGGTGGACCGCGTCGAGCTGTTCGGTGACCGCAGCGCCGAACCAAAAACAGGCCGAGATCCACAGCGCATGGGCCAAGATCTGGGTGGGGTGAAACACCCACCCACGGACCCCGGCGGCCCCGGCGAGCGCACACACGATGGGCCCCGGGCTGAACAGGAGAACCAGGGGCGCCGCCCGCTTGAGCCACCAGGAGATCCGTTCGACGGCCGCGTGGGTGCTCCCGCCGCGATGCTCGATCCAATCTTGAGCCTTGTCGCCGAGGACCACCCCACATTGGTAGGCGATCGCGCTGTGCAGGACCGAGGCGGTCATGGCCCCCACAAAGTAGGCCCAAGGCGCGACCCGGGGCGCAGCCAGCACCAGGTAGGCCGCCAGCGGCGCCAGCACGACCAGGATGATGGGGGCCTGGACGAGCAACACCGGCAAAAACGCGAGCCCCAGCCCGCGCATGCCCAACACCGTCCCAAACGCCCCCAGCCACCTGCGGGTGGTCTTGCTCTCTGGTCCCGTGCTCTCTGGTCCAGTGCCCTCCGGTCCAGCGGTGGTGGAAAGCTCGCTCATGCCGGCCGCAGGCGCGGCGGGGCAGAGCCTAGCAGGGCTGGCAGTCCGCTTCCACGCTCGCCCAGCTTCGAGCTCAGTAGTCGGTCTTGGAAAAGCGCCAGTAGCCGAGCCCCAAACTCAGCGCGATCCACACGCAGGCGACGATCACCGGCTGCCAGTCCATGGCCGGCGTGTTGATGACGCTGAGCGTGGCCGCGGACTTGATGCGATCGAAGTTCGGCAGCATCCAGCGCAGCACTTTTTGCAGCGTGTCGATCCACTCGGCCTTGAAGGGGATGGCGAGCAGGATGCTCAGCACGCTGTCGACCACCAGGTAGTAGACGTAGCCGAGGATCATGCACAAGTTGGTCTTGCGCGAGAGCACGCCGATCAGAGCCAGCAGCGCGTAGAGCGTCGCGGCGGCGATGACTTGCAGCGGCATGACCAGAAACAGGGCCGGGTGCCAGACGCCCGTGCGCACGCCCATGAGCACGAACAAGATCAGGTAGCAACCGACGATCGCCGCGGTGAACAAGGCCAGGCCGCCCAGGTACTTGCCCAGATAGATCTTCCAGCGCTCGAGCGGTTTGGCGAGCATGATGTCGACCCCCCCGCCTCCAACATGGACGGGAAGTAGCCGGAGGCCGCAGCGATGAACAGCATCATGCTGACGCTGAAGATCAGCCCGCTGACGATGAAGAGAATGACCTCGACGCCGCGCTGCTTGGGCGACTTGCTGGACTCGATCTCGGCACCCTCGAGCATGTCCCGCTGGAGCTGCTGCCCCTCTTCACTCATGGGGTCGGCGATCTCGCCACCGCTGTCCTCGAACATGACGCTCTGGGCGTAGAACAGGCCCCAGGTCCCCTCGAGGAGCTCTTCGCTCTCTTCTTGGCCGAACAGACGGATGTGTTCGGCCTCGACCCCGTCCTCGTCGGCGTGGGTCACCGGCGAGGCGACCAAAGGCGGCGCGACAGCGAGTAACGCGAGCAGCCCGAGCATGATCAGGAACACGACCTGCTGCCTGGACTGGTGCCAGGTGTCGGTGATGATGGCCCACAGCGCACCCATCAGACGGCCTCCCGACGGTCGACGGTCATGCCCCGGTCCGCGCCGATGAGCTCGATGAACGCCTCCTCGAGATTCATGCGAGTCGGTTCGACCGCGAAGATCGACACCTCGGCGGCTCGGAGCTCGTCGATGAGCTCGGTGATCTCCGGGTCCGCGTCGAGGCGGATGGTGAACCAATCGTCTGGCTCGCGGGCCGCTCCGCGCGCGCTCAACTCGGCCCACAGCGCCTCGGGCAGCGGGCTGGTCCGAACCCGGACCCGAACCCCGGATCCCGAGGCCGCAGCCGTGATCTCGGAGACCCGGCCCTGACGCAGGATCGTACCCTTGTCCAAAATCGCGACTTGGTCGCAGAGCAGCTCGATCTCGGCGAGCAGGTGCGAGTTGATGAACACGGTCGTGCCCGCCTCGGTCATCTTGCGGATGACGAAGCGCAACCCCTGCCTGGCGACAGGGTCGACCCCGTCGGTGGGCTCGTCGAGGAACACGACCTCGGGATCGCCGACCATGGCCTGAGCCACACCGACCCGCTGCGCCATGCCCTTGGAGAACTTCTTGACCTTGGTGTCCCGCCACTGCTCGAGGCCGACCAGGGCCAGCTTGTCCTCGACTTGGCGGTCGAGCTCCGCCCCGCCCAGGCCCGAGAGCGCCCCGAAGTAGCGACACACCCCCTCGGCCGTCAGGTAGTCGGGGAAGCGGTGACCTTCAGGCAGATAGCCGACTTTGTTGCGCGCCGCCGCCCGACGGATGTCGATGCCGCGCAGCGTCGCGCTGCCTCCCGAGGCGGAGACGATCGACAGCAGGACCTTGATCAGGGTCGACTTGCCTGCGCCGTTGGGGCCCAGCAGCCCGAAGCAGCTGGCCTTGGGCACTTGCAGGTTGACGTCGCGCAGAGCCTGCACCCCGCCCTTGTAGGTCTTGCTCAGGTTTTTGGTCTCGATCACGTACATGCGCGGTCTCGTGGGCTCGGCCCGTGGGCGAGCAGAGCATGGAGGGAGACCTCCGCGCAAGCGAGGGACCCTGGCCTGCGGTCTCGTGCCGGGCTCGTGACCACTTAAAGTCGACGACCGAAACTTTGCAGCCGGGGGCCCACTCCAAAGCCCGGGCACCTACTCGATACCCTCGATACTCTCGCTAGAGCGGCCCCAGGTCGCCGCACCACAGCTCTTCTTCATAGAAGAAGCCGAGGTGCTCGGGCTTCCCCGTGGCCGTGTTCAGGAGCAGGGTCATCACCGGTGCGCTCCCCGGTCGAGCCTGACATCGAGCCCGCTCACGGACGAAACCACCGAGCTCACGGGCACCGGCGATCAGGGCACGGGCAGCGCTGCCCGTGCCCGCGTCGTAACGCGCGAGCTGGCGGACCATGCCCAGGCCCGGGACCCTGAAGCTGGCGTCGTTGGCCAGAAAACGAGCGTCGTGGGCGGGGACTTCGGGGCGTTGGTAGAGCGCCCCGAGCTCGCTCACCGTGGCCCGCAGCGCGTCGATGTCCGCGGGTGCAAAGCGCCGCCGACCGGGGGCGCACACCGACTCGAGCGCGGCGTAGACCTCGGACAGGGTCGCCATGCGCTCGACCAAGATCATCCACCGCGGGTCGAGCTGGTCCGCGGCGACGTCGGCCGCGGTCCGTGCCGGGGCGCGCAGGGCCTCGACGTAGTCCGTGCCGAGGCGCTCGGGACAGTCCGCCGGGATGTAGTCGCTGGGCTCGACCGTGCCGATCCGGGCGGCAGCGCTGAGGAACAGGCGCGGGGCGCTGGCACAGGGGGAGCGCAGACCCAGCGCCTGGTCACTGGCCCCGGCGGCGAGCTCGGGCTGCTGACGACGCAGGGGCGCCTGGGTCTGGCCCGCGGCGAGGCAGCCCGCAAACGGCTCGAGGTAGGTCCGGTAACGCCGGCCGCACTGGTAGCGCGCCCACTCGTCGTCGTCCCCGAAGTCGGGGCGGCGGCGGTCGGCTTCAAACTCGGAGAGCGCAGCCTCGAGCTCGGGGACCACAGCAGCGAGCTCGGCGAGATAGATGGCACCGAGGACCGCATCGGCGTGATCCAAGAATGGCTCGAGCAGGGCGAGGCTCTCGCCCTGGCCCTCCAAGAGCCGCTCGGTCAGGGGCTCGCAGCTCCCGACCGCGCCCGTGGCCATGCGCCGCCAGGTCGCCGTCTCCACGCCGACGGGGCTGACCAAGAGCACCACTGGATCCCCGAGCTCGGCCCACGCCTCGAGCTGCTCGAGGTCGACACGGAGGGTCTGGGGGAGCTGCCAGCGAGTCCGACCGCCAGCGAGCCGCTCGGGGATCAGCGGCGGATCTTCGAGCAAGACCGCGCCCATCTCCACACCCGCTTCGGGATCGATGAGGTGGACGGCCGTATTTGGAGCCAGCGCGCCGACCATGGCGCTGATCTGCATGCCGTTGAGGTCGCCGCCCGCAGCCAGGGTCGGGTCGACCGCCAGGCCCAGACGAGGGTGAAGGGCGATCGCCTCGGCGAGGCCAGCCAGATCGCCGGCGGCGGCGCTCGGGGGCTCCCAGTCCGGGGGTAGATCCGGCATCGGTAAGCCGCCCGCGGGCGGCGGTGGACCCACGGGCAGGCTCACGGGCGCCGCGCTGGCGGCCACCGGTCCCCCACTCGCGGCCCCGCTGGGCGAGCAGGCCATGACACTCGCAAACATTGGACCCAGCGCGCCCCCCAGCGAGAGCGCGAGCCCCCACATCACGCGTCGGCGCGTCGCCGACCTGAGCCGGGGTCGAGTCGCCCCTGCGGGGGTCTGCAGCGAGTCCTGCACCGGGCGCAGCATACGGAGCAGGGCCGGCCGGCCCCGTGATCCGCAGCACCTGAGCCGGTGATTTACATCGAGAGGTGCTGAGCCGCACGTGTCTGGCTCTGGATGCCGAGGACCACAGATGAATGCGCCCTCCGCGAACCGGCCGAGCCCGGGCCCGGACCGGGATCAGGGTCGAGATACCGCTATACTGACGCCCTACTATGGCTTTTGAAGCTCCAGGACAGGTCCGCCGCGCTCCCGCTCCCGCTGCCGCCTTGGGTGCGGCCCTCGGGCTGATCGCCCTGGGTGCGCTGTTCTCGGTGGCCTCCGTGTCCGCCGCCCCCGGCGACGAGGAGGGAGAAGGGGACACAGGCTCGGAGGAGTCCGACTCGGGCGAGTCCGACTCGGGCGAGTCCGACTCGGGCGAGTCCGACACCGGCGAGCCGTCCCCGGACGACGAGGCCCTGCTCGAGTTCCACTTCAGCCCGGTCGACGATCTCCAGATCTCCGTGTGGCTCGAGGACGCCGGGGGCAACCACCTCGACGACGTGTACATCACCCAGGCCACCGGCAAGCTCGGGATCGGCAACCGCCCCGGGCTGGTCAAGTTCTTGAGCAGTTGGCGCGCCCCCTACGGCCCACGCGAGAGCGTGCTGCCGATCTGGGCGCACCGCCGCGGGAAGACCTACCCCAAGATCATCTTCCACGACAAGAACACCAACAACCACAGCTCGCTCGGTTTCCACGAGTCCTCGAGTTCGCCCGAGACCTACTTTTGCCGGCCGCTGACGCCCATCGAGGACGAGGCGATCATCGACACGATGACCTGTCCCTCCCCGGCCACCTTCCAGTCGGACAAGGGCCAGTTCTTGGACGGCGTCCAGCCCTCGGTATACCCGCCCCGCAACGACCTGACCATGTTCGAGGACGACGACTCGGCCGTCGTCCAGACCTACGCCGACCTCAACGAGCTCGACGGGATCACGGGCGCGACCCCGAGCGCAGGGCCCTATGTGGTCGCCCACCGGATCCGCCGCGGCGACGTACCCGAGGGACCCCTGTTCGCCTGGATCGAGGTCTCGCTCGAGCGTGACGAGAACCCGAACTGGACCTTCGACCGCGAGGACGACCACTGGGTCGACCCCAAACTCAGCGCCTACGGGCGCGCCTACCTGGGCCAGCCGGCCGTCGTCTACCGGGTCGAGTTCGATCCCTCGACCGAGGGCTACACGAGCATCGTCGAGTACGAGGGCTACGCCGACTGGGACGGGGCCACGGGCTCCATCCACGCGCCCGACGGCAGCCTGTCCGGGGCCGGCGGCAGCGGCTTCGATCGACTCCAGATCCACGAGGTGTTCGGGGACAGCGGGCGCTTCGGTGTGTTCAGCCACGGCTGGGTCGAGAACTCGGGCGGGACCGGAGACTCGAGCGACAGCGGCGGTGGATGCAACACCCTCGAGCTCCCCCCGATCGAAGATCTGCGCCTCGAGCCCACCGGCTTCAGCGAGGTCACGGCGACCTTCCGCATCCCCGAGCTCCCCCAGGACCACGAACTCACCCGGCTGCGAGCCTGGTGGCAGACCCCCGAGGTGAGCGAGTTTTTGGTCGCCGAGTCGACCGAGGCCGGCGGCATCGCCAAGGTCTGCCAGGGCAGCGGCGAGACCGACTGTGTGGACGCCCAGCCCGGCGACGAGGTCAGCGTGGTCATCGATCAGCTGTTCGGCAACTACAGCTACACCGTCGGCATCACCTACGAGGACAACTGCGCGAACGAGTCGACGGTCACTTTTGGCGACGCGACGACCCCCAACCAGCCCTTCCAGACCATCGATGGCGCCTGTTTCATCGCAACCGCGGCCTGGGGTGCAGGCTGGACCGAGGAGCTCCGCGCTCTGCGTTGGTTCCGGGACGACCACATGATCGGCACCCCCATCGCCCACGACATGGTCCGCATGTACTACGCCTACGGACCCACGCTGGCCAAGATGATCCGCCACGTGCCCCCGGCTCGGGCCGCCGCCCGCCTGGCCCTGCGTCCGATCGCCGATCTGGTCAGCCGCCTCCAGCCCACCGGTCCTGCGGCGGACCCTGTGGCTCCAGCACACACGCCCTGAGTCGGCCTGACGGGTGGGCCTGACGGGTGGGCCTGACGGGTGGGGGGCCGAAGGGAACTCGCACATCCGTGGTAAGCCTTGCCCCGTGCATGTGCTCCACATCGGGCTCGCGCTGGCCCATCTGCTCGCTGCGGGGCCGACCAGCCAGACCAGAGCCGCGAACATCGATTTCGTGGCGGTCCAGGCTGGACTCGAGGCAGCGGTTCACGAACACGGGCCCGGCGATGCGCTCCCCGATGTCGAGCCCGACGAGCCCAACCAGCCAGACCAGGCCGACCAGCCAGACCAGGCGTCCCCCGCTCCTGTAGCCGACGAGTCTCCCGGCGAGACCGTCGACAAACCACCTGCTCCCGCGGCCGACGACCCTGCCGAGACTTCGGCCGACGCTCCGGTTTTGGACGCCGAGAGCGAGCACCCAGATGTCCCTGCCCCGAGCGCCGAAGGGCTCGACGACCCGGTCCGCGATCGGCTCGGCTGTGACACCAAGGCCTGCCGCGACATGACGCTCGCGGGCATCGTCGTCGGCGCCCTCTCGCTGAGCGCCGTGGGCACCGGCGCGGGGCTGCTCGCTAACAAGGACGAGGTCTACGCACCCACGCCCACCCTCGTCCGCAGCACCCGGCCGGCCGGGCTCGTGATCTTGACCATCGGCGCCGCCGTGACCGTGACGGCCACGCTGATGATCGTCGCGGCCCACCGGGGCTACAGGCGCAACCAAGGCGTGGCCAAGGTCCAGATCACACCTACGGGGCTGCGATTTTGAGGACCCTCATGACCTCGAACATGCCGGCACACCGACCGACTCCCGACTCTCGATCCCGGGGGGTCCGAACCCGGATTCGACTGTGGATTGCCCGGACGGGCGTCGGTATCGGCCTGTCCGCGGGGCTCGCCCTGGGCCTGTGTGGGGTCCCGGCCTGCCTGCTCCCCAACCCCGACCACTGCCTGCACAGGGCCGTCGATACCAACGCCTGGTGTGCCGAGGCCCACGCCTCCCTCCCCTACTGCTCGCCCTGCGAGGCCGCGAACAACGGCTGCGTCGCCGAGGAGCCGAGCGCCGAGCAGTGTCCAGCCTACAGCGCGTCCGCACTCGAGACCGGCGACACAGATTCCGAGACCAGCTCCGGTTCTGAGACCGGAACCGACACGGAGACCGGGACCGACACGGATTCCGAGACCGACACCGGAACCGACACGGGCTCGGACTCCGAGACCGACGGCTGAGCGCTCCAGCGGCGGGTCACTGGGGCGGATACTCGAGGCGCATCTCGACGCCGTCGATCTCGAAGTAGGTCCCCGGCACCAGGCGCACGGGACCGGCCAGCGCGTGACCGTTGACGGACGACGGCCCCCCACCCGCGACAGGGGTCAGGACAGCGTCGTGCCCCGGTCCCAACCAGTACAAAGTCGCCGCCTGCCCACCCGCGCCCAAGTGGTGAAGCCCGGGGATCAACAGCCCAGGGGCTCCCCCCCGGTGCAGGTGCGCGGTGACCTGGAGCCCGAAGTGTTCCTCCAAGATCTGCGCCAGGCGGAGCCCGGCCGCGCCGCCTCGGGCCGGTCGCTCGCCCGGGTCCTTGGCCAACATTTGGTGCAGGAGCTCGCGCAGGGCCGCGGGCAGTCGCTGCCCCTCGGGGTAGCGGGCGACGTCCACGACCGGCGACTTCACGTGCGCCCCCAGCCAGTTCAGGGGTTTGTGCCGAAGCCGGCGGCGAACCACGGGCAGAGGCTCGTCCGGGAACAGAGGCATGCGCCCGGTCAGCAGCTCATAGAACACGATGCCCAGGCCGTAGACGTCGCTGGCGGGCACCAGGGCCCCCGTGTGGACCTGCTCAGGCTGGGCGTAGTGGGGCGTGCCTATCAACATGTGGCCGACGGTCGCGTCTCTCCCCATGGTCGATCCCGGATCCCAGGCCCGGGCGAGACCGAAGTCGATGACCTTGAGCGGGCCCCGCTTTGGACTCAGCCACAGGTTCGCCGGCTTGATGTCGCGATGGACGATGCCCATCTCGTGGGCCTCGTCCAGACCCATGCAGGCCTCGTAGATCAATCTCGTCGCCCAGGCCGGATCCATGGCCGCGCTGAAGTCGTGGCGCTCGAGCAAGGTCGCCCCCTGCAGCAGCTCCATGACCATGAACCAGCGCTCGTCCTCCCCCATCCCGTTGCCGAGGATGTGGACCACGTAGGGATTGCGGAGGTTCTGGAGGATCCGAGTCTCGCGCAGGGCCCGAATAGCGACGACCTCGTCGGTGACCGGTGCCCGGGAGATCTTGAGGGCGATGGAGCCCGCATAGTTCGGGGAGCGGGCCTCGAACACATGGGCGAAGGCCCCCGATCCGAGCCTACCGAGGATCTCGAACTCGTCGTAGTGATCACCGGGCTCGAGCTCGAGCTCCGGGTCGACGATGCTCACAGCGGCCCGAGCTTTTGGTACTCGCTGGGCGTCATGCCCATGTGCCGCGCAAACGCCCGCGAGAAGCTCGGGTGGTCGGCAAACCCCACACTCAGGGCGATCTCGAGGATCGGCATGGGTGTAGTCCGGAGCTTGCGGGCGGCATGGCAGAGCCTGAGCGTGCGCAAGTAGGCCCCCGGAGTCATGCCCACGACCTGCGAGAACTGCCTCAAGAAGTGATACTTGCTCAGGCCGGCGACCTCGGCGAGGTGGTCGAGGCTCACGTTGGGTGGGCCCTCGGCGAGCTCCAGGCTGCGGATGTACTCGACCGAGCGGGCGATCTTGCGGTGGCTCACCCGGTTGGTCGAGCGCAGCATCGGCTGGTCGAGGTTCGAAAACTCGCCGAACACCAGGATCAAGAGCTCGCGCAGGGCCAGCTCCAGACCCCCGACTTCCGCTCCGGTCTCGCCCGCCGACCCGACTTCCACTCCAACCTCGACTTCCACTCCAGCCTCGACCTCTATCTCTACCCCGGCGAGGGAGCCCTCGGCTTCGGTCCCAGTCTCCCCTGCCACGGCGCCCAGACCCGGCTCGGCCCGCTCCCCATCGAGGCGTCGGGCCAGCTCGAGCAGGCCCATGAGTCGCTCGAAGACCTGGGTGTTCCCGCTGATCTTGACGACCGTGAACTCGGGGTTGCGGGTCGGCGCCTCGAGCTCCTGGGCGAGGCGCTCGACCACGCCCCGGTCGACGTAGAGGCTGAGGTACTCGAGCGCCTCGCTGCCCTCGAGGTTGCCGCTGTGGACCTGCTGCGGGTTGATCAGCACGATGTCGCCGACCGAGAAGTGGTGCGGCTTGCCGCCGACTTGGCACTTCTCCTCACCGCTGATCTGCGCGCAGATCAGATACTCGTCGTGGAAGTGGGGGCTCAGGGACAGCGCGGAGTTCGAGCCCCACGCGTGGTAGAGCGTGAAGCCTGGGCCCCCATAAAAGGAAGCGCGCAAGTCGAGGCGCGGCATGGGCGGACTGTAGCGCGCGGCGCAGGGGGGGTCACCCCGCAATCCCCTTCGCGCCTGCCCGCATCAATACCTGCACAGCCCGAAGGCCCACAAACGCGAGCCGCAATCTCGGCATTCTCCCTGCTCGGTGTGGGTCGCTACACTGGGCGCCGTGACCTCCAAGCTCGACCACAGCCGCGTGCTGGAACTGCTCGAACAACGCCAGCGCGAGGAGGCCCCAGCGCCACAGGCGCTCGCGCAGCGCGAGACCTCTCGAGTCCGGATCCCCGCCGACGGTGCGATCCCCCAGTCCCGGGCGCTGCTCGAGCGTCTCTACCAAGGTGGGGTCGTCCCGCGTGAGAAGAAACCTCAGGTCATCGACACCCGGCGCAGCAGTGGGCCCTACCTGGTCTCGATCGACGACGCGCCCATGGTCGTGCTCGACGCGTGCAGCCAGATCGCGACCTTGACCCACGGCTTCGCTCACCCGGGCGTGTTGGCGGGCCTGCACGAGGGCCGCTTCGAGACCTGTCTGTGGGCCAACCCCGACAGCACGGTTGCAGAGGTCCCCGAGCTCGAGGCCTACGCGGCCCTGCTGCTCGACAAGGCCCCCGCCGGGCTCGAGCAGGTCGCCTTTGTCGGCGCCGGCGGTGCCGAGGCCAACGAGAAGGCGTTTCGAATCGCCCGTCTGCACGCGGGCCCCCGCGCCGACGGCAGCCCGCGCAAGCGTGTGCTCGCCTTCGAGGGCAGCTTCCACGGCCGGACCTTCGTGGCCCTGGGCGCCACCTACAACCCCGCCAAGCGAATCGGCGTCGACATGCCCGGCTACGAGGCCGTGTTCTGCCGCCGGGATCTGGGTGAGCTCGAGCGGGTCCTCGCCGAGCACGGCGACGAGCTCTACGCGGCCATCGTCGAGCCCATGATGGCCGAGGGCGGCGACGTCTATCTCGACCGAGCGTTCTTGTTGGGGGTCCGCGAGCAGACACGGGCCCACGGCATCCCCCTGATCGTCGACGAGGTCCAGACCGGCTTCGGCACCGGCGGCCCCTTCTTTTGGTGGTCGCGCCTGGGCCTGGGCGACACCCCCGAGACCGCCCCCGATCTTTTGACCAGCGCCAAGCGGGCGGGCCTGGGCGTGGTGCTCTCGCGCTGGCCCGACCCGGAGCCGACGGCCGTCAACGTCGCCTCGGCCCTGCGCGGGCTGATCCACGCCGAGACCGGCGAAGACCAGGCCGCCCTCGAGGCCCCGATCAAAGCCCGCCTCGACACCCTCATGACCGACTACGCCACGCGGATCAGCAACCCGCGGGTGGCCGGCTCGTGTTTCGCCTTCGACGTGGCCGACAGCCGCGAGCGCGACGCGTTCATCAACCAGCGCTTCGCCCGGGGGTTCATGACCTACTACGCGGGCGAGCGCACCATTCGGTTTCGGCTCGCCGCCTGCTGGGAGCCGCGCCACCTCGACCAGCTCTTCGCCCGGGTCCGGGTCGCCCTCGACAAGCTCGACGACCCCCACGCCCGGGCCTTCGTCCCCGAGGGTCGAAGCCACAGCCCCCGAAACGACTTCGAGATCCGACGGGTCTGCCAGTCCGACTGGCCCGCCGTCATGGCGATCGAGAACCAGGCCTACGAGGCCGCGCGCGCCGACAGTGAATTTTTCCTGCGCCGAGTCGCCCGTCAGGGCCTGGGCCTGGTCGCCGCGGAGCACGGCACCGGTCAGATCTTGGGCTTCGTATTCGGGGCCGCCCTCGAGCACTTCGGGGACGTCGCCGGTCCCGACAGCGACGACCTGCGGGGGACGGGGCGTGGTTTCTATGCCGCCGACCTCACCATCGCCGAGGGCACCCGCGGGCGCGGGGTCGGCCGGGCCCTCAAGCGAACCCAGCTGGAGTGGGCCCGGGACAGCGGCTTCGACTTCGTGTCCGGGCGCAACCGAATCGGCGCCACCGAGGAGATGGCCGCCCTCAACCGGTCCATGGGCGCCTACACCTCCCGGGTGCTCGAGGGCCAGTACGAGGGCAGCGCCCAGGCCGAGTACTACCGCGTGCCCCTGCGCCCGCCCACGCCCGCACCCCTGCGCCCGCCCACGCCCGCCCACCTCCCTGTGCGCGATCGAGATCAGAACCGGGACTTCGATCTCGGCTCGGGGATCCAGGCTCCCTTCGGCCCGCGCCCGGCGTTCATGGCCTCGCGCGAGCTCGTCGGGCCGACCGCCTCACGCCTGAACCTGAGCAACTGGGCGACCCTCGACACGGTCCACTACGTCGAGCACCTGCGGGCGATCCTGCCCCGCGGCACCAGCCACCTCTACACCACCACCTCCCGCGACGAGCTCGTCTCCAAGGCCCTGCGCTGCCTGAAGATGAATCGCCCCGCGGCCACCCTCGCCATCGGCCTCGACGGCGGCTACGTCGGCCACAACACGGCCACGGCCCGCTCCCTCTCCGACCCCGCCGGCTTCGGTCTCGAATTCGCGTTTTACGACTGGCCGCGCCTGCCCCACCCCGAGACCGCGGGCATCGAGGCGACCCTCGCCGCCCTCGAACAGCACATCGAATCCCACGGCGCCGAGGCGATCATCGCCGTGTTTGTGGAGCTCGTCGGCGAGCGCTCGGGCCTGGTCCTCGACGGCCCCGCCGCTCTCGCCCTCGCCGCCCTCGCCAAGACCCACGCCATCCCCCTGGTCGCCGTCGAGACCGCCACCGGCGGCTACCGCAGCGGCGCCGGTCCCTGGGGCCTCGACGCCCTGCCCGCCACCTTCTTGCCCAACATGGTCCTGTGGTACCCGGGCGGGCAGCTCGGTCAGATCTTCGTCGACTCGACCTGGTGGGTGGCCACCCCCCTGCGTCTGATCTCGACCTGGGACGGGGACGAGCTGTCCATGATCCGCGTGCACGAGCACCTTCGGGCTGCGCACCGCCTCGACCTCTCACCCGCGATCGCGGCCCTCGACGCCCTGGTCCGAGAGGCGAGCTCGATCGCCGGTCACCGGGCCCGGGTGGGGGGGGTCGGTCTGTACCGGACCTTGAACTTCGGCGACGAAGCCCAGGCCGCGGCCCTGCGCACCTACTGCCGGGATCAGGGCCTGATCTTGGGGGTCGGCGCCCCCGGGATCCTCGTGTTTGCGCCGGCCCTCGACATCGCCCCCGCCGACATCCGCGGACCGCTGCGCGCGACCTTGCTCGAGGGGCTCGCGGCGATCTCCAAGCGAGCCTCGAAGTGAGCGACTCCCCCCTGCTCGCCCGCCAGCGAGCCCACCTCATGTTCACTTGGTCCGCCCAGACGGCCGCCCGCGAACTCGAGATCATCGGCGCCGAGGGGGCCCAATTCGAGGTCGCCGGCAAGGGCCTCGTCTGGGACCTCGAGAGCCAGGTCTACAACGTCGCCGTCGGCCACCGGCACCCCCACGTCCAGGCCCGGATGATCGCCCAGATCGAGACTCTGCCCGCCTGTGCCCCCAACGCCGTCCTGCCCATACGGGCGCAGCTCGGGCAGCGGCTCGCCGAGCACAGCGGCATGGGCAAGGCCTTCCTGACCTCCGGCGGCTCCGAGGCGGTCGAGAACGCGATCAAGATGGCGCGCCTGCTCACCGGCCGCACCAAGGTCTTGGCCCGACGCCACAGCTACCACGGCGCGACCTTGGCCGTGCTCGAGATCGCCGGCGACGCCCGCCGCGATCCCTTCGCCGCGACCATGGCCCCCGGCCTGCTCATCGACGACCCCTACCCCGCTCGGGAGCCCGATCCGAGCACCGGCACCCCCTCCGACTGGCTGGCCAGCGCCCGCGCCCTGATCGAGCGCGAGGACCCCGAGACCATCGCCGCGATCTTGCTCGAGGGCTTCACCGGCACCAACGGCATGCAGCACCCGCCCGCCGACTTCTGGCCCGGGATCCGCGAGCTTTGTGACGCCCACGGCATCCTGCTCATCGACGACGAGATCTTCTCGGGCTTCGGCCGCACCGGCCGGTGGTTCGCCCGTGAACACTGGGGTGTGCGCGTGGACCTGATGACCATCGGCAAGGGCCTGACCTCCGGCTACGCCCCGCTCGCCGGGGTCCTGCTCCAGCCCGAGCTCGCCGCCCGCTTCGACCGCGAGGTCCTCCACTGCGGCCTCACCCACTACGCCCACCCGGTCAGCTGCGCCGCCGCCTTGGGCAGCATCGAGGTCCTCGAGCAAGAGCGGCTGGTCGACAACGCCGCCGCCATCGGCGAGCTCTTCGCCGCCCGCTTCGACGCCATGGTCGCGCGCCACGACCACGTCCGCGGACACCGGGGCCTCGGCCTCATGCGCGCGCTCGAGCTCGACACCAGCGCCGAGGCGCTCGCGGCCGCGGCCTGGGAGCGGGGCGTGTTCCTGCCCTTCCGTGGGTCCATGGCCTGGATCTGCCCGCCGCTGTGCCTGCGCGAACACGAGGCCCAGACCATCTGCGACCTGCTCGACGACGCGCTCACGGGTTAGCCGTCGACGATCGATCTCGCCCTCCGAGCTGTATCGGAGGGGCGGCGTCTCGGGCTTGGTCATCGATGTGCCCGGCCTCGATGTCTGCAACGTTGTTTCAGATTCAAAAACCCCGCCCCAAAGCTGCGATGACGTGATGCAGTGGGAATCACCTGACGTCGGCTTCATTCGCTGAGCGATCGGCTGTTGTGGAACGGGCTGACGGGGCGCCCGCTGCTCGGCTTGGGCGGAAGCTCTCCCACCCCTGAGCCCCACGCCCCCACACGAAAGCGTCCAACTCGAGAGGTCGAGCACGACTCGACCTTAGGGCATCCCTCCCCGGAACACGGCAGTACTTTTCTCCACCCCCATCCCCAGCGATGCGGCACTAGCCAAGACAGAGCGCGCGCGCTCGGCCTCCGGCGGAACCCTCGATTCGGGGGGTCTTCGCCCTCGACGGCCGATGTCCTCGGCTCGGGAGCGAAGATCATGAAACGTCTAATTGGAAATTCGTGGCAGCGCGCAGGCCTTCAGATCGGTCTGCTCGCGGGTGTGGGCCTGGCCTTCGCAATCGGCACTCACCAGACACCCGCGGTCGCCGGGGGCGGAGACGAGTGCCCCTCCGAGGACGAGTGCAGCTTCAAAAAGCCCAACATCATGTTCCAGGTCGACTACTCGACCTCCATGAACGAGGACTGGGACGGGCAAAACTCGCGCTGGGACGTGACCTCTGCGGCGGTCACGGCCGTGACCCAGCCCGGCAGTTTCCTGTCCCAAAACACCAACCTCGCGCTGTTGCGATTCGGCCACGACCCCGCCCCGGCTGTCCAGGGAACGACGATCCCCAACGACAGCTCGGGGATCGTCGATGGCCAGGCCCTCGACGTGGCCTGGGACGACGACGACGACCTCTACTGGCCCTGCAACGGGGCGGCGATCGGCGATGCCCTGACGGCCGCCGGCGCGCCCATGAACGGCAACCTGGTCGGGATCGGAACCTGGACCAAGGGGGCCCTCGACGCCAGCGCAGTCGAGATCGCCCAGACCAAGGCCGACCACCCCGGAGACGCCGACCAACGGACCTATATCAACGTGCTCGTGACCGACGGGGCCTGGACCAATCCCAACGGGACCATCACCTTGTCACCCGCGAGCGAGAACCCGGCCCTGACCGCCGCCGCTCTCTTCGACGACCAGAACATCTCGACCTATGTGGTCGCGGTGGCCGGTGACCCCGACGCCGAGATGGCCGCAGACGAGACCGCGGCCGCCGGTGGGACCACAGCGGCCCTCGATGGCGACACGCCCGAGGCCCTCGAGGCTGCGCTCGCGGGTGTGATCCAGAGCATCATCGATGACGTCGTCGCCCCCGAGTGTGTCGGTGGGCTGCCGCGGATCATGGTGCTCCTCGACACCTCCTCGTCCATGCTCAACGTCGCGGGTGGAACCGTTGCCGGGACCATGGGCGAGACCGGCTGGGACCATGCCCGGGCCGCGCTCGCAGCCGACGAGGGCTCGCTGTTCGCCATCGACATCGGTATCGGTGACCTCGAGGACGTCACCTACATCGGCCTCGCCGCCTTCGGCCACAATCAACCGGCCCCGGGCGAGCAGCACATCGTGGTCGACTATGGGCCCTGCCACCGGGACAACATCAAGTGGGCGCTGGACCCCGAGAGCTCCTGCGACCTTCCAGGTTGCGAAGACCCCTGGGGCGGGCCGCCCATCGGGTGGACCTTCAAAGACGGCAGCATCGAGGATCCGCCCGACTTCAACCACTCGACCCTCAGCACCATGCCCCAGTGCTCGGACAACGCCGATTTCTGCTCGGGATCCGGCACCTACACACACCTGGGGCTCCAGCTCATCAAGGACAACCAGGCCGACTACCACAGCGCCGGACTGCTCGATGGCGCCGAAGACCCGACCACCGAGGAGACCCTCTACTTCAACATCTTGATCACCGACGGTCAGTACAGCGGCTACTCGACCGACGCCCAGGTCCAGGCCGAGCTCGAGGAGATGTTCGACAGCGGCATCACCACCTACGTGATCGGTTTTGGCGACGGGGTCGACACGGCCCAGGCCCAGGCCCAGCTCTCGGCGATGGCCGGCTGGGGTTCCGGCGGCATCGAGGACCACTTCGACGCCGACAACCAAGCCCAACTGAGCGGAGCCTTGGCGAATATCGTCGGGGACATCGACTTCGACCCCTGCTGCGCATTCACGGACTGCTCGGAGACTCCGGAGGACAGCGCCGAGGGCCCCTTCCAGGATACCGATACCGATACCGGCTTCGACGATGTCGATGATGTCGATGATGTCGATGATGTCGATGATGTCGATACCGATACCGATACCGATACCGATACCGATACCGACACCAGCACCGACGACGACGACGACACAGGTGGTGACGAGGTCGGGATCAGCACCGGTGGCACCCCCGATCCCGGCGACGACTGCAGCTGCAGCAGCGCCGATGACCGGAGCGACAAGACCCGGGGCCTCTTGGGTACCTTCTTGGCCCTCGGTCTGCTCGCTCTGGTCCGCCCTCGGAAGCACAAACACGGTCCCGAAACCTGAGCACGCAGCAGCGTGATTCGGAGGCCCCCCGGTCCACGACTATGGACCGGGGGGTCTCGCTACTTGTCCGCGCCCTACCAGCGACCTTGGACGCCGCGCATGAACTCGTAGGGGTAGCCGAGCTCGAGGGCGCTGGCACCGTCGAGCTGCTCGAGGTCCGCGTCGCTGAGTTCGAGCGTCGCCGCGCCCAGGTTCTGCTCGAGCTGCTCCAGGGTCCGGGCGCCGAAGATCACCGAGCTGACCCCAGGCTGGCGCAGCAGCCAGGCCAGGGCGACCTGGGCACAGCTCGCATCGCGGGCGTCGGCCACGGCCTGCACCGCCTCGATGATGTCCCAGTTCTTGGGCTTGTCGAAGGCCTCCCAGCGCTGCTTCCACTTCTCGAGGCGGGACCCCTTCGGGGGCGTACCGTCGCGGGTGTACTTGCCCGTCAAGAAGCCGCCCGCCAGGGGCGACCAGGGGATGATGCCGAGCCCATACTTCTGACTCGCCGGGACGTGCTCCCTCTCGATGTCGCGACAGGCCAAGCTGTACTGGGCCTGGAGCGAGACGAAGCGCTCGAGGCCCAACTTGGCGCTGAGGAAGTGGCTCTCGGTCAGGCGGTAGGCCGCGTAGTTGCTGGCCCCGATGTAGAGCACCTTCCCGGCTCGGACCAGGTCATCCAGCGCCCGCAGGGTCTCCTCCTCGGGTGTGTCCACGTCTTGCATGTGGATCTGGTAGAGGTCGATGTGGTCGGTCTGGAGCCGGCGCAAGCTGGCCTCGACGGCCTGGACAATGTGGTAGCGCGAGGCCCCGGTGCCGTTGGGACCCTCGCCCATACGAAAGCGACACTTGGTCGCCAGCACGACCTGATCCCGGCGACCGTGATCGCTGAACCACTTTCCGATGACCCGCTCGGTGAGTCCGTCTTGGCCGTAGACGTCGGCCGTGTCGAAGAAATTAATCCCGGCGTCGACGGCCTTGTTCATGATCTCGAACGAGGTCGGCTCGTCGGCCCCGATCCCATGCATGAACGAACCTTCGTCGGCCTCGCCGAAGGTCATTGTGCCGAGGCAGAGGGTCGAGACCTTCAGCCCGCTGGTTCCTAGATTGCGGTACTCCATGGCCGCGATGATGCCGCAGTGGCGCGGCCAGCTGACGGCAAAGATCGATACCCCGGGTCGCGCTTCACCCCCCTGATCAGGTGGGAGCAGGTGGGGAGCAGGCCCCCTCTACTTGCGCTTGTAGCTGAGCCGATAGGTCATCGGATCATCGAGGCGATCAGCGTCGATCTTGTGGTGCACGGTCAGCTTCTGCCCGTCTTTGGACAGGACGAAGACCGAGGTCTTGACCCCATCTTCACCCCTGATGATCTGCACGAGCTTGTTTTTGTTGCGGCGGACCCGGACCTTGTAGGTCTTGTCACCCTTGGCGTTGGTCCAGCTGACGGTCGGCCCGTCGATCGTACACTTGGCGTCGAAGCCGGTCTGAAAGATGGTCTGAACCGTATCGCCGACAATCTTGATCTCGAGGTTGTCGTCGATGGGGTTGGTCTTGGTCAGGCGCCGACGCCCGATCCCCCGAATGACCGCGGCGAGCTGCCCGGCGGCCTCGTCGATCGCGTCCTCGAGCTGTCCGCGCTGGGTGCTGCCCCCGGAGAAGCGATACTTGCCGTTGAAGTCCGCGAGGGTCGGCCCCGCCGGTACGACGGGCTTGGGCTCGGGCTCGGCAGCAGGGGCGACTGCAGGGATCGGCTCGGGCTCGGCGGCCGGCTCGGTCCCCTCGGCGAGCGCACCGGGGTCACCGGAGTCACCGGAGTCAGGAGCGGGCTCGGCTTTGCCGGAGTCACCGGATCCAGACTTTCCGTTCGGCGACTTGGTCCCGGATCCGGCGCCCTTTGCCGTCGTCGGCCCCGGTCCACCAGCCCCAGGGTCGGGGTCGGCCTCGGGGTCGACCCCGACTCCAGACTCCCCGCCTTCGGCCGGCTCGGGGGCGGGTTCGAGCGCCGGAGCCCCCTCGCCTGCGCCATTCGGATCCGCGACCGCGACCGCGCCCACTTCAGCACCCGCCGGCTCGTCTTCGTCCTCCGCCTCGATTGCGTTGACCCACGGATCATCGAGGGGGTCGGCCAGCGGCGCGTCGTCGTCCTTGTCCCTGCACGCCGACACGCTCAGACTGAGCGCGAGGGCCAGGCCGAGGGAGGAGAGCGCACGGGGGAGCGTGGACAGGGCACTGCGAGGCACACCAAACTTTAGAGGGTTTTAGGTGCGGATGCGCCGCTTTCTGCCGGCTCGGAACTCTGGTTTGAGCGATTCGACCCTCAAAACTGGATTCGCCGTCCGTTCCCGGGCATCGCGTCACAGAGGAGCTCGCTGACCAGCACCGCCGTCTTCGGGTCCTCCGCGGCCAGGAACAGCGAAAAGAACACGCCCGGGGGCTGCGTCACGACGATCGCCGCACAGTCCCCGCGCTCGTAGAGACCACAGCGCTCACCAGTCACGCCCAACTCGCGAAACCCCATCGCCTCGAACTGCGCGTGCAGCAGATCCCGACGCGGCGCGCTCGCTGGATCACTGAAATCCTCCAGCGGCCACGAGACCCCCGCCCGGTGGGGAAGGGTCAGCATCCGGACAGCGCGGAAGCCGGTCACGAACAGCAAGTCGCGCAGCGAAGGGTAGACATAGGAAATATCGTCGAAGCTCAGGCTTCCCGCAGCGGAGCGAACGACGACCCCATCCTCCCCGTCCTCCCCGTCCGAGAGGTCGAGGAAGTAGTCCATGTAGCTGGGCGATTCATCGATCGCTATCGGCACGAGATGTCGAGGCCTGGTCGCAGATTTCTCTTCGATCAGCTCGATCAGCTCATCGATGTCGAACACGACCTCGTCGACGAAGAAACCCAAGTTAGCCCCCACCGTCGACAGAAATTCACGGTAAGTGGCCGGAAGGGCCTGACCCAAGGCCCGCTCGAGCTCGGCGATCCGAACCTCGGGGAAGCCCCGCACGACGTCGGCGTACGGCGGGTGGTAGCCAGTCAGGAAATCGATGAGTGCGCGCATGGGAAGACACCTAGGGACAGGGAGGCTGGCCCAAATTACAGAGCATTTCGGTACACACGACTTGACAGGTCGAACACGACACTACGGGGGCGCCGCTTTCGAAGCGAACGCTCTCCTGCCACTGCGGAACAAGCACCGGCGGTGCCGCCCCGTTCGACACCAACCCGAAGACTCTGGGGACCCGGAGCTCCGCGCCCAGCTTCATCCCGACCCACATCTCGATCATCACTTCGGGCTTGTGCCCGTCGGCCAGACAGCGCTGAATCATCTTCGGCGCGGCGCAGGTCAGGGGGAGATTGGCGCGGCCGTGAGTTTCCCACGCAGTAGCGACCCGCGCCTGCGTTGCGGCCCATTCGACACCAGAGATTCGACTAAAACCTGGGGTCCCATCCGGCGGGTGGAACCCGCTCACGGGAGGACCCGCAGGCGCAGTCACCACCGGCGTGAGGCCCAGGCCCTGGGCCTCTGCTCTGAACGCGTTGGCCGAGGCCAAATAGGGCCCGTCGACCCATGCGGGCCCCGCCAGTCCCGCATATGGTTGTCCTCCGGCACATCGACATTGGAGCACACCGATCATCACGCCCTTCTTGAGCGCCACCCCCGAGTTCTTGACGAAGGCCGTCGCAAAGCCCCCACCTGAACGCTGGAGGTTCCGGCAGAGGTCTTGCGCAAGCTGGATCACGTTTGGCGAGGGGTCGATCCTGTGCCTGGGTTTGGGCGACCCACAGATCAAACAATCATCTCCGTCGAGGGGATCGTCACCATACGCCGGCATCATTGCTCCGGTTGCAACGATCACAGTGTTGAAGGTGTTCCCATTGTGCTGGGTGACCTCCATAAAGCGCGCGACCCCCTTGCCCTCGACTTTGACGTTCGGGCTCGAGGTCCCAAACGTCAGCTTGCCCTTGGTCTTGGACGACATAAGGCCCCCTCCTGCCGTCCCGGCCTCGTCACCGGTGCTCGTCTTGAGGTTGGAGCCCTCGTGGGCCACCGACTTACCCTCGATCTTGACCTTCTTGGTCCCTCCCGACAGGTCGCTGCTCATGGCAATATTCGGGTAGGGGATCGGCACCGGTCCCCCAGGCGAGGGAGTCTTGCACACGTCAGGAGGGCCCGACGGGTGTGTGCCACTGTCCCCCTTGTGGATAATGCTCCTCGTGTTTGCGTAGACGCTCATCTTTATGGCTCCCCTCCTCACGGATCAGACGACGATGCACCCACCGACGAAGCCGCCGTCCGACGATCCGTAGGCTAGCGCGGATCGATTCTGAGGACCACGTCGTGGGCGCAAGCTGGAGATCGCGCGCACCAACGCGATCGCCCCGGCCCCCGCTCCAGCATCTCCCAAGGTTGTTCCCAGACCGGACACCCGCAGAGGCTCCGGCATCAACGCCGCGTTGCGGAGATAGGCGTAAGAAAATTCCCGGCCATAGAACAACTCCCCCGTCTCGGCGGAGAAGATCTCGTCGATACGCTCGGAGAACCCTCCGCGAAGTCGGTGGAACACGGAGGTCAATCCATCCGCGGCACTTGCTTCGGAACCCTCGATCGGCTTGTCCTCGACCGCGTTCTCACAACCGACGACCCACGCCTGTCTCATGGATGCAGGAAACACCTTGGCCTGAGCGAGGATCAAGAATCCGGCCCCCTCGGCCGGCACCAACCCGCCCGGGTTGCCCCTGCCCAACAGCCGGTTGTCGGCCGCGAGCTGGCGAAGAGTCTGATGATCGACGAGGGAGTCGGCGCCGCCGATGATTACAATCTGCTCTCGCCCCGATGAGAGCGCGTGGCTCGCCTCCGCCAACGCACTGAAAATGCCCGCCCGTCCGTGTGCAAAGACCTTGCTCAGTTCGAGCCCCAGGGGTTGCACTTGAAAGTCGGCGACCTCTCGCAATTTCGTCGCCAGAGCTCGGAGGTCGAGAGGGGGCCCAAGACCGGGCTCGGGTATCGCTAGGTAGCAGGCGACACGTCCGCCCCCGAGTTCACCACAACACTCCAGGCACTCCCGCAGAGCAGACCCGACCAGAGATGTCACCCTTTGGGTCCGGGGCAGGTCCGGGGCGAGAGAACTCGTCCCGGCGTAGCTCGCGTCACGACCCATCTCATCCCGGACGAACTCGGACAACGAGATCGCTGAGATCCCTGCTTCCAAAGCTGCAACCGCCGCCCTGCTGGTGAGACCCAAAGGGCACGCCATCCCCATACCGACGACGACCGGGGAGGCTATCGTACTCATGGCGTAGACTCCCAACTTCGTAACTCGCGTAGCACGATATTATGCAGCGCAAAAGGATCGGGATCGACGACGATCGCACTGCGCCAGTACAGGGTCACCCACCCCTCCTCGATTTCAAACAGCACGCCATCGAGCGTCATCCCCTGCCGAATGACCCGGCGGCGAAACTCGAACTTGGTCTGGAGGCGCAGTCGCGGCAACGGGAAACAGAGCGCTCCCCCTGGACACACACCATGAATCTGGACCTGCTCACCACCGACCAAATGCGGCTGCACAACCGCGCTGGGAGGGGCACCACACATCAAGCGAGGATCGACATCTCTGGGCCACAACGGGGCCCGGCTCTCTACCCACGCATCGTCGTAGGTCCCGCCATACTCTCTGCGAGGACTCCAGTGTCGCGCGATGGGGCCAAAACCGGCATGAGGAGGGACATCGCTCAGCGATGAGATCGGCAGGTCTGGTCGCTCGATATTCGGCAAGGGCTTGCCGAGCGCCTCCCGTTCACTAGCGTACAGTCCCTGGCCCACCGGATTGGCGAGTGACGTTGGGCCTCCAAAGCATCGCTCATAGACGAGCGGCACGGAGACGAATGGTCTCGGGGTCGAAGGTGTGGCTCTCACCCCCATTGTCCAGTGTCGGTCTCCAAACACGAGCGCGCGCTTATGCAGCGAACCCAGCGTCAGGCTGACCTCGCTCTTTGACGTTGGGACCGCTCCCGGTGCCCACGCGCGGCCGTTCAGGTAGACATCTGTCCCTGGCCGCAGTGGCGCCGCTTGACCCTCGTAGCGCAGGCTCGACTCTCCCGGAGACCCCCAGTAGACATCGGCCAAGGGCGGCGAGTCCTGTTCATCCGAAATCTCCAGGGTCTCGGCGTAGGTCCCCGGAGAGGGCAGCGAGAAGCGAGCTCCGACGACGACCACTGCAAGCTGGCGATCGTCGAAGGACATCGACGGAAAATATGCTGCGCCAAACGCGGTAAGGTTCTCGAGTCGGGCCATCTCCTTGTGGCCCCACTCTACTCCAGCAGGTCGCTCATGGATCGACAACCTGAGATCACGGCAGGGGCTTACCGGCTACCCTACCTTGACGAGCTCGATCCCGAACTCGCGGCGAATCTCGCTCAGGGGCCGGTCCAGGTGATCGCGCCAGCCCCGGAAGGTCCACGGCTTGGTCATCCGGCGGCTGTGCCTCCAGACCCGCCAGATCTGGGGCAGGCCGCGGACCATCTCCACCGTCATATGCCAGGCGCCGGCGTCTCGTATGATTCCACCGAGGGTCTCCCTGGCCTCGGGTGCCTTCATGTAGGCGATGTACCCACTGAAACCGATATCCGTCCCCCACACGGTCCACATGTCCGTCATCCCCTCTTGCATGAGATCCGTGTTGGTCCCGAACAGGATGTGGCAGGGATCGTGGCAGGCGAACAGCTCTCCGCTCGTGCCATCCGTGAACGAATCCGGGTCGATCAGGTAGGGATAGGCGGCGCGGTACTCCTCGAGTCCCTCCCGCAAGGTCATGGTTGCACGGGGGTCTTGGTATTGGTGGCGTCCTGAGGTGTTCATGGTGTCGTCTCGCTGTCTGGTTTTGGGGGTGTCCGGCTCGCGCGTCGGTCGTGGGGTCGGGCGCCTCTCTTTGGTTGGGGTGATTGGATTGGCTAGATTGATTGAATCGAATGAGTCGATTCAATCAACCGGTTAGACTGAATCGACCGAAGTTCGAGTTCAGGAATCGGCGGGCGGCTCGTCTCCGAGGCTGCCGAGCAGCTCGATCAAGCGCTGCCCGCTGACGAGGGAGCCACGCATGCCCGCGGCCCGGCGCTCGAGTTCGGCGCTCTGCTCGGGGCTGTAGCCCGCAGCGGCACACAAGGTGGCGACCCCCTCGTCGAGGCCCGCGACCATCTCCTCGCCCATGGCGAGCTCGGGGATCAGGAACATGCGCACCCAATCCCGGAAGATCTCGTTCGGGTCGGTGACGGCCTCGTAGTAGTCCTGCCGGTCCGAGCCCCGGGGCAGCCGACGCACGAAGCGATAGCGCTCGAGCGTGCGCATGGTGGTCGAGGCCGTGCTCTTGGCGAAGCCGCTGCGCTCGGCGAGGGCGCTGAGACTGAGGGGCTCGGGGGTCAGGAACAAGAGCGCATAGAGGCGGCCGTACTTGGCCGGGATGCCGTAGATCTGACAGACCTGCGCGAGGCGATCGGCGAACGCCCCCTCGATCGTGGCTTGGATCTCGCTGGCTTCGCTCATGACTCGGGAGATACACGATGACGCTCGGTCCTTGTTGCTCAGTTCCTTGTGTTCTGTATAAACCGAACGATAGGAACGTCAAGCGCGGGGCCGACAAAATCGACGATTTTCACCTCGAGCCGTCTGCAGGGCCCCGCTTGACCCGCTCTGGCGCTCGGCGATGATGCGCACCATGCCCGCCCAAGGCGCCCCCACTCCATCCCAAGCCAAGATCTTCGAGTCGGCCGAGGCGGCCCTCTTCGACCTGAGCGCAGGGGCCGAGATCGCCGTGGGCGGGTTTGGGCTGGTGGGCAACCCCGAGGCGCTGATCCAGGCGATCGCGGCGAAGGGCTGCGGCGACCTGACCATCATCTCCAACAACTGCGGCAACCAAGGCCGGGGCCTGGCGATCTTGCTCAAACAGCGCCAGGTCGCCCGGGTCGTGTGCAGCTTCGTGGGTGGGAACCCGGACCTCGAGGCCCAGATGCTCTCGGGCGAGGTCGCCGTCGAGCTCAACCCCCAGGGCACACTCGCCGAGCGCCTGCGGGCCGCCGGGGCCGGGATCGCGGGCTTCTACACACCCACGGGCGCGGGCACGGTGGTCGCCGAGGGCAAGGAGGTCCGCGACTTCGAGGGTCGCCCCCACGTGCTCGAGACGGCCCTGCGCCCGGACTTCGCCATCGTCCGCGCCGCGGTCGGCGACAGCTTCGGCAATCTCCGCTTCTATCGCACCGCCCGCAACTTCAACCCACTCGCGGCCATGGCTGGGCGGGTGACCATCGCCGAGGTCGACGAGCTGGTCGAAGTCGGCGCCCTGGACCCCGACGACATTCACCTCCCAGGCGTGTTTGTCCAGCGTGTGGTGCATGTCCCAGAACACCTGAACTTCATCGAATATCGAACGATCTCGGACTGAGGTCGCCCGTGGCCGCCCGTGGTCGACAGCCAGCCTCGATCGGAACCCGACCGAAACATGGTTGTTGGGGTCGATGCGACATTCAAACGCGCATACCGCGATCCCTCACGGTCGAGGAATTGAGAATTTGTGTGGCTCCGGAATATGCTGCTCCCATGTCGAACGTGCGCACCCTCGCCTTGATCGGGCTCTCCGGCCTCGGCCTGTGGGTCGTGTCCTCCTCGCAGGCCTCCGCCCAGGGCCCGGACTACGTCGAGCGCGCGCTGACCCGCTTCAAGGCGGCGCTCGAGTCCCCCGCGCCGTCACCAGAGTCGGGCCCTGCCGGCACCGCGCGCCTGAGCTCGGCCTGCACCTTCAACGGCATCAAACTCGCGGGCAAGGTCAAGGTCGTCGACAGTTTCCCGGACATCCGGGTCAAGGCCGTGTCCAGCTTCCCCGACCTGAAGGTGAAGAAGGTCGATTCGTTCGCCGACAGCTGCGGCGAGTGGCAGTTCGTCGACAGCTTCCCCGACTTCAAGATCCAGTTTGTAGACAGCTTCCCCGACGTCGAGGTCGCCTGGGTCGAGAGCTTCCCCGGACTGCCCTGACTCCCCCTGAGACTCCCCGAGGACGTGTGCCACCATGCGGCCCATGTCCTCCTTCAGACGCCGCTCACCGCTCTCGACTCGCTGGAGCCTCGCCCTGCTCTCGTGCGGCGCCCTGGCTGCGCTCACGGCCTGCCGCAGCGGCGGCGAGGAGCCCGATACGAGCGACACGGAGGTCGGCGCGACCGAGACCGAGACCGAGGCCAGCGCCGACGGGGACACGGGCACCGACACCGGCACCGACACCCCGGCCTGCGCCGCCCAGACTGCGGGCGAGACCATGGCCTGTGTCGACGGTGATCTCTACACCTCGGACCTCGGCTTCATCGCCGACATCCGGGTCCCGGGCAGCACCCACTGGCAGGCCGTCCAGGACATGTGTACCGACCGGCTCATGGAGCTGGGCTTCGAGGTCGAGCTCCACGACTACGGCAGCGGCGTAAACGTGATCGGCACGCTCCCCGGGACGAACCCGGACGCCGGGCGGGTGATCATCGGTGCCCACTACGACCACCTCGAGGACTGCACGGGCGCCGACGACAACGCCACCGGCGTCGCCGCGGTGCTCGAGATCGCCCGGGTGTTGGCCGAGGTCGAGACCCCCGGGACCCTGGTGGTCGCCTGCTGGGACGAGGAGGAGCTCGGGCTCCTGGGCTCCGACGCCCACGTCCAGCGCGACGTCGACGTCGGCGACTCGGAGTCGATCGTCGCCGCCTTCGCCTTCGACATGATCGGCTACACGGACGACGAGCCCGGCTCCCAGTCCGTCCCCGACGGCTTCGACTTCCTGTTCCCCACCCAGTACGCCGAGCTCGAGGCCAACGAGTTCCGCGGCGACTTCCTGTTTTGGATCTCCGACGACGCCATGACCCCCCTGGGCGTGGCCTTCGACGGCTTCGCCGCGACCCTCGACCTGCCGACCCTGGGCGCGTCGCTCGACAACGACCTCAAGAAGTCGCCCCTGCTCGCCGACCTGCGCCGCTCGGACCACGCCAGCTTCTGGGATCGAGACCTCCCCGGCATGTTCTTCAACGACTCTGCGAACTTTCGCTACGCCTCCTACCACTGCCTCGACGGCGGGGACGACCTGATCGCCAACTTGGACCTGCCCTTCGCCGTCGACGTGACCAAGGCCGCGACCGCGACCATCGCCGTCGCCCTGGGCCGATCGGCGGGCTGAGCGAGTGACCCGACCCGAGCGCGCCCACACGACCCAGGGTCTCCCCTTCGCGCAGACCCGCGCCGACCCGGGGGTGATCGATTTTGGGCTCGGCCAACCATCGCCCTCCCTGCTGCCGATCGCCGAGCTCGGCGCGGCCGCGGCCGCGGCCCTGGGCCCGGGCGCCGACCCCCTCCTGCTCCAGTACGGAGCCATGCGTGGCTATGAGGGCATCCGCGAGGCCCTCGCCCGGTTCTCGAGCGCCGAGTACGGCGAGCCTGTGCACGCCGAGCAGCTGATGGTCACCGCCGGCACCTCCGCCACCTTGGCGCTGGCCAGCCAGGTGTTCGCCGAGCCCGGCGCGATCGTGATCTGTGAAGACCCGACCTACTTCCTGGCCCAGGGCGTGTTCGCCCATCACGATCTCGAGATCGTCGGCCTGCCCTGCGACGCCCTCGGCCTGGACATCGATCACCTCGAGCAGTGGCTGCGCGCGAGCGCCCGGGCGCCCGCCTTCGTCTACTGCATCCCCAACTTCCACAACCCCTGCGCGGTCAGCCTCAGCCCCGATCGAGCCGCCCGCCTGGTCGAGCTCGCGCAGCGCCACGACTTCCTGATCCTCGCCGACGAGCCCTACACGATCCTGCATCATGTTGAATCAGGGGCCGAATCAGCCTCCGATCTTGGCGCAGCGCAGGCCCGGCCGCCGTGCTTGATGCACTACGACCACGGCCGGGGCCGGGTCCTGTCGCTCGGCTCGTTCTCCAAGATCCTCGGTCCGGGCCTGCGCCTGGGCTGGGTCCACGCCGAGCGCCGGCTCGTGGACCGGCTGTGTGGACACGGCTCGATCCGCAGCGGCGGCGGCCTCAACCCGGTGGTCTCGGCGATCGTGCACGGCACCCTCGACAGCGGTTTTCTGACCCGGCACGTCGCCCACCTCCGCCGGACCTTCGCCAGCCGAGCCGCGGTCATGACCGCAGCCCTGCGCCAGCACCTGCCCCAAGGCAGCTTCGAGGCCCCACGAGGTGGGTACTTCACCTGGGTCGAGCTCCCCCCCGGGGTCGACACGAGCGCCCTGCTCGAGCCCCTGCGAGCGCTGGGGGTCGGCTTCACCCCCGGTCAGCGCTGTGCGGTCGACCGCGACCTGCGTCGCTACCTGCGGCTGTGTTTCGCGTTTTACGACGAAGGGGAGATCGAGCTCGGGGTCGAGCGCCTCGCCCGAGGGCTCGAGCAGGTCGGCTGAGACCGTCCAGGTAGCCGACGCTCCGGATCCGTGTCCCAGGACCAACGGCGCGCATTGCGCCGCGCCGTCACGCCCCGGAGTCTCGCTCTCGACTCGTCCAGCAGACGCCCGCGAACACCTGCGATCGCTCGCCCCGACTGAGCAGCCCGGTCCGCATTGAGCTATTAGCGAGTCTGGTGGCCTCGACGCCCAACATGCCTGCGAGCGGCGAGCTCCGGCTCGAGCCCGGCGACCGCTACGAGTCCTTCGTGGTCCTCCGGGAGCTCGGCGTCGGGACCTTCGCCCGGGTGTACTCGGTGATGTCTCCGGACTTCGACGATCCGGTCGCTCTCAAGCTCTCGCGCGGCGAGCTCGGCGACGAGGCGACCGCGCTCCGGGCCCTGCGCGAGATCAGGATCCTCGAGGGCCTGAGCAACCCCTACGTGGTTCGGATTTACGACCATGGCGTCGGCGCCGACGAGCGCTGGTACATGATCATGGAGCAGCTGCGCGGCGCAGACCTGCTCGAGGTCCACGACTTCAACGCGCCCATGGACACGGTTCGCGCGCTGCGCCTGGCCTACGAGGCCTGCGCGGGGCTCGACGAGGCCCACCGACAGGGCATCGTCCATCGGGACATCAAGCCCGAGAACCTCTGGATCCAGACCGACGGCCACCTCAAGGTCATCGACTTCGGCCTCGCCCGGGGCTGGGATCCGAGCTCGACCGCGGGCATCACGGCGACCGTGGGCCACAAGTTGGTCGGCACCCCCCACTACAGCCAGCCCGAACAGATCCAGGGCACGGAGCTGACCCCCGCGAGCGACGTCTACAGCGTCGGCATCCTGCTCTACGAGCTGCTCTCGGCCCACATGCCCCTGTTCGCCAAGGAGCCCTGCAACGCGGTCCGCGAGCGCCTGTTGGAGGAGCCCCTCGAGTGGCTCTCTGCCCACATCAGGCGGCCCCTGGTGCCTCTGGACAGCTACCGGGGCTGCAGAGAGCACCTCCCCAAACGGCTCATTCAGCTGGTCCACAGCATGCTCCGCAAGCAGCCCGAGGACCGGCCCCAATCTGGCGGGGTCGTCGCTCGAGTCCTCGCCCAGATCCTGCTCGAGGACTTCGGTGTCCAGGTCGCTGCGAGCATGAAGATCCTCCACCCGGACAAGAGCCGCACCAGCACGCTGGTCATCCCGGGTCGCCACAGCATCGGCACCGGGGAGCGCTGCTCGATCCGCACGGCCAGCGACGGCAGCGACCGCACCCTGGTTCAACTCAGCTGGCGCGGACCCGGATTCGAGGCCGTCCTGAGCCCCGTCGACGACCCCGCCGAGGCCGAGCTCGTGCGTGTCAATGGCCATCGATTGACCGGTCCTGTCCGCCTCGTGCCCGGCACGATCATCGACGTCGAGGGACTGCGCATGGGCCTCGAGTACCCGGCCTGAGTTCGAGTTCGAGTTCGAGTTCGAGTTCGAGTTCGAGTTCGGGTTCGGGGGGCCCGGCAGCCGGCTCTCAGCGACGGAGCCGAGGAGGCGGGAGTGAGGGCGCCTTCGGCCGGCGCCGCTCCACCGCCCGGGAACAGGTTTGGGGTCGAGGCGGCGGACTGGTCGGGGGTCCGCCGAGCTGTGGCTCCCCAGTCTCCATGTTCCGGGTGGCCCGGGTGTTCCGGGTGGCCCGGGTGTTCCGCATGTTCTGGGTGGCCCGGGTGTTCCGCATGTCCCGCATGTCCCGGGTCGACTCGTGCACGGGCTGACTGGTCGGAAGCTCTCGCGGCACGATAGACATACGTCGACTCTCTCGACCCCCGAGGTCGATGTGGCTGATCGGGGATATCGCCTGAAACGACGACCCCTGAATATCGGGGTGTCACCGTGGCCCGCCTGAAGTGGCGGACCCCAATGCGATGACTACGAGTATCCCGGTTCGATGAATTTCGCAATCACCGTCCACGTGCAAAGCCGGCTTGGGCGGCGAATACACCTCAGCCCGAAGGTTGCATCAGCCCGACTCCGGACGCATCAGCGCCCGAACACGACGCGCTCTCGCCGAAACATAGCCGCGGTGATCGCCACGCAGATACCCGCGACCACCAAGGCCGAGAGCATGGGCAAGAGGTAGGCCATCGCGCCCACGCTCTCGCCCCCCAACAGCTTGCCGACGACGATCTGCTGGCCCAACCCCGGGGTCAGCAGGGCCAGCGGCCCGTCGCTGAGCCCCGACATCATGCCGACCATGGCCGGGACCATGGGCACAAAGACCAGCAGCGAGATGTAGGTCTGCGCCTCTTTGAAGGAACGCGCGAAGCTGGCCACCAAGACCTGCAAGGCCGCCGCCATGAGGGCCATGGGGACGACCGCGAAAAACACGCCAATCAACACCAGCGGCCCCGTCGCCATGCTCATGCCCAGATCGCGCACAGACGAATACTCGAGCACGAGCACGCAACATACGAGCGTCAACGCCACACAAAACAGCGCGAATACGACCGCCGCCAACCACTTGCCGACGACGATCGCCGAGCGTGAGACCGGGTTGAGCAGCAGGGGTTCGAGCGATCCACGCTCGCGCTCTCCAGCGGTCGCGTCGACGGCCAACTGCATGCCCCCAATGAAGGTGGCCATGAGCACAAACATGGGCACAAACATGAACAGGTTCGCGGCCATCTGTTGCTCGCTGGCGACCTCGACCTCGCTCACCCGCAGCGGTTGCGCGACCGCCGGATCGATCCCGCGGGCGAGCAGTCGCTGACTCGCCAGCTCGCTCCCGTAGTGCTGCAACAAGTTTTTCGCGCGGCCGATGGACGCTCGAGAGTCATTGCGTGATCCATCGACCACCAGGTCGATGGCGATCGGTTCGGCGATCGCCAGCTGGTCCCCGAATCGCTCGGGGATCACGATCACGAAGGGCAGGTCCCCCCTGTGCACGGCCGCGCGCGCGGCCTCCAAGTCTTCGGGGCCGGGCACGACCTCGGCCCCGTGGCCCTCGAGCCAGTCCACCAACTCGGGGCCGTACTCGGCGCCCATCACCGGCAGGGGCACATCGGCGGCCTCGCGCTGTTGGTCGGCCATGAATCCGAACATCAGGCCCGAGAGCAGGGGGCCGAGCAGCGGATAGAGCAAGGCCGAGAGCAGCGCGCGGCGATCCCGGAGTCCGTCGATGAGCTCCTTGCGCAGCACGATCCACATGGCGGTCCACCAAGGCATGTCAGGTTCCTTCCTTCAGATCGGTCAGATCCGTCAGGTCGGTCAGGCCGCCCTCGGGCTCCGCCAGGCCACACACAGAGACAAAGGCGTCCTCGAGATCGTCGTAGCCGGTCTGCGCCCGGAGCTCGTCGGGCGTCCCCCGGGCCACGACCCGACCGGCGGCGACGATCACGATCACGTCGCACAGCGCCGAGACCTCCTGCATGACGTGGCTCGAGAACAGCACACACTTGCCCTCGTCGCGCAGGCTCCGGATCAGCCCGCGCATCGCTCTTGTGCTCATGACATCGAGGCCATTGGTAGGTTCGTCGAGGATGATGTTGTTGGGTCCGTGGACCAGCGCCCGAGCCAGCGACACCTTCATGCGCTCGCCCTGAGAGAAGCCCGCGGCCCGACGGTCGGCGATGCCCTGCATGTCGAGGCGCTCGATCAGCTCGGCCGTGCGCACCTCGAGCACCGACTTCTCCAGCCCCTGCAGGCGACCAAAATAGTGGATGTGTTCACGCGCGGAGAGCCGCGGGTAGAGGCCGTGGGCATCGGGCAGGACCCCCAGCTTCGCCTGGGCCTTCAGGGGCTCGGCGACCACGTCGACACCGTCGATGTGCACACTCCCCCGGTCGGGGCGCATGAGCCCATAGAGCAGGCGCAAGGTCGTGGTCTTGCCTGCGCCGTTGGGACCGAGCAGGCCGGTGATCTTCCCATTCTCGGCGCGCAGGCTGACCTCTTCGACCGCGACGACATCGCCAAAACGCTTGCCTACTTTTTCGGCGACGATCATGGTGAGGCCTCGACAGGCAGGGGTCGCGGACCGGCGGCGCTCAGGAACAGGGGCGGCCGACCCACGGCCTCGAGGCAGCTCGGATCGAGCTTGTCCGGGTCGGCCGTGGCGAACAGCTCCGCCGCGAGCTCGAGGGCGCAACCTTGGTGCCAGACCCCGTGGCTGGCCCCCTCGGCGATCACGTGGCGCCCGTGGCTCAGGCGGGCCGCGACCCGCTCGCCCATCGCCGGTGGGGTCGCGGGGTCGTAGCGCCCCGAGAGCAGCAGCGTCGGTACGTCGCTGACCACGGGCGCCCAGTACTCGGCGGGCATGCTCGCGTGCGGCCAGCGGGCGCAGGCCTCCCCGAGCCGCTCGAGGTACTCGCTGTCGAAGAATCGCAGCCCCGCCTCGGCCTTCGCTCGCTCAGCCTCGCTGTTGCCGTAGAGGTCCTCGGCGCAGGAGACCGAGAAGTACAGGCCCGCGCTCATGGTCTCCGACATCCCCGCCGCACGCAGCAGCAGGGCCGCGACCGGATTGAAGTCGCCCCCGTGGGCGCGGTCGATCACCAGGGGCAGCAAGGCCGCGCTCTCGCCGGAATACAGGGCCAGGCGCAGCGCCCCCAGGAACCCCGCCGGCGCCACGTCGATGCGCAACAGCTCACCCGTGCGCGGGTGGGTGACCTCGCGCAGTACCCGGCCGGCGTCCAGATCGCGCAGGACCTCGTCGAGCTTGCGCTCGAGGTCGGGGAACGCGGCGTCGCAGCTGGGCTGAGCCCGACAGTCGTCGAGCACGGCGCCGAGGGCCGCCTCGCTGTTGCGGGGCATCTCCATCGAGAGCGCCACGTCGAGGGGCGCGACCCCATCGAGCACGGCCGAGCGGACCCGGTCACCGTGGCGGCGCATGTACACCAGGGCCGCGCGTGTGCCGTAGCTGATCCCGAACAGGTTGATCTGCTCGTAGCCCAGCGCCTCGCGGATCGCGTCGACATCGTCCATCGCCCGGGGCGTGGTGAAGGCCGCCGTGTCGACCTCGTAGTCCGCGAGACAGCCGTCGAGCTTCTCGACATGAAACTCGGCCCCCAGGAGCTCGGAGAGGTCGCGCGGATCTTCGATCGCGCAGATCAGCGGATTCGAGCGCCCGGTGCCCCGCAGATCCACGAACACCATGTCGCGGTGGGCCAAGATCGCCTTGAACTTGTGGCCGATCATGGGCGCGAGCGAGGCCGCCCCCTGCCCCGGACCCCCGGCGAGCAGGAACACGGGGTCGAGTTCGGGCTCGCGGGCCGTGGAGGGCAGGACCGCAAACCCGATCTCGAGCGTCCGGCCCCCGGGCGCGCTCGGATCTTCGGGGACCCTCAAGACGCCGCAGCGCGCGTCGCCGAAACTCGGCTCACAGGGCCCCAGCGTGACCCGAGCGGCCCCGACGTCCGTCTCTGAACTCGGCCGAGTGCAGCCGAGCGAGGCCGAGACCACAGCCAATACACAGACCAATACCAGCCCTCCAGCATAGACACGAAGACCGCAAAAGGCCGCCCTGGCCTCGGCAGAGAGCGGGCTGGGCCGACGCGCGGACGCGGGCACTTGGGGAGCCGGCATGAGCCGCCGACCGTAGCACGATCGACGCCAGCTCCAGCGCCAGCTTCGCTCCGAGCGAGGCGTCTGGGCGCGGCCGCCCGCGACCCGCAGCGCTCGCCCACCGACCCTGTCGGTGACCCTGTCTCCCCCTCGATCCTGCGGGTCTGGAGAAATACGCGCACGCACTCGGCCTTCGACCCACGCGCCCAGGTATTGGTTTCTCCGCTCGAGTTCCGCGATTCTGGCCCCGCCCCTCGCCCCCCGAACAGTGGGTACCCATCGTGGCGATGAGGACCTCAGTGGGCGGTCTCCAGCCTCACCCGCCGTAGCGGTCGGCGAGCGTGTGGACAGCGTCGATGACCATCCCCACATCGACCTCGGTCCCGTCCACCAGCGAGTCGGCCCCCGGGCGGGTGACCACCCACCGCAGCGCGTCGCCGATATCGTTGAACACCTTTTGAGGGACCTTGGTGCGGGCGACGAGGTGGACCCCGGTGATCACCGAGCGGACCACGCTCGCGCGCAGGCCCCCGCTCTCGACCACCAACACCGTCGCCAGGGTGACCTCCGCCATCTCCTTGAGGTTTCGCTCCGCGCCCTTGCGCACCGCATCGCCGACGTTGAGTTTGAAGTCCGAGCGGACCACGCTGGCCACCGCGCAGTGCCCGAACTCCTCGACCACGGTGCGCTGGACCTCGCCGAGGCGCTCGACGTCCGCGCCGCAGATATCTCGACCCCAGACGACCACGACCAAGAATCTGTAGACCGCAACGCAGAAGTTCTCCTCCTCATGGCGAAGATCCACCGAGATGGATTGCTGTGGCTGCTGTCCCGGACCAGGGTTCATCTGCCCGCATAGTCGGCCGAGAGCTCCCCCGACCGCAAGCGGGAACCGTGCCCCACCTCAGCGGCGGCGCCTGAACACCTTGGCCCAGATCCTCCCGGGCAGGCCCCAGAGCATCTCGGCACCAGGGTAGCGCAGCGCCCGGAGCACGCCGACGTAGGCGAAGAACCCGAGCGGCACGACCACCCCCAGACCAGCCAAGCGCAGGCCCCAACCGTGGCCCAGCGTACCGATGCACCAGTCGACCCCGAGCCACGCCGCGTACACCAGCCCCCCGAGCACGGCGTTGCCCAGGGCCAGGGCCCCGAGCTGGCGCAGGTCGACCCCCGGGAGCGGGCCCACGACCTTGGCGAAGCTCACCCGCAGCACGACCACGTTGGCGAGCGAGCCCAGGGCCATGCCCAGGGCCAACCCCGGCACGCCCAGCTGCCTGTAGGTCAGGGCGTTGAACACGATGTTGACCGCGACCGCCGTAAACGAGGCCAGCAGGGGCAGGCGCGGCCGGTCCAGGCCGTAGAACACCGGGGCGAGGATCTTGACCACGCCGTAGGGCAAGAGCCCGAGCACGTAGGCCGCTAGCACCATGCCCGTGGCCTCGGCCTCGGCCTCGGAGAACGAGAAGTAGAGCACCTTGACCACCGGCTCGGCGAGCACCAGCAGGCCCACCGTGCTCGCGGTCATCAACATCCACACCGCGCTCACGCCCTCCCCCGCGCTCGCGGCCATGGCCTTCAGATCGTGCTTGGCCGCGTCCTCGCTGACCTTGGTGGTGGTGACCGTGGCCAGGGCCACCGAGAACACGCCGATGGGCAGATAAAATACGCGAAAAGCGTAGCTGAGCTGGGCGATTCCCCCATCACCCAGGGACGCGGCGAAGCGCGTGTTGACGAAGATGTTGATCTGGACCGCGGCCAGCCCGACCACCGCCGGAGCCATGAGACGCACGATCCGGCGCACCCCCGGGTGTCCCCAGAGCCCACGCAGACGCGGCAGGGGCCGGTAGCCCAGGCGCCACAGGGAGGGCAGCTGGACCGTCGCCTGGACCACGCCGGCCCCGAGCGTGCCCAGACTCCAGACCACGATCCCGGCCTCGTCGGCCGGGTCGACCACGAGCAGGCCGGCCCCGACCACGATGCTCGCCACGTTGAACATCGCCGGCGCCCAGGCGGGAGCCATGAATCGTTTTTGGGCGTTGAGCATGCCCATCCACACCGCGCTGACGCTGATCACCGTGAGCAGCGGCATCATGATCCGGGTCAGCAAGGTCGCCAACTCGAGCTTGGCGCGGGCGTCTTCGGGGCTCAGGTTCCCGCCCTCGAAGTCGTTGGCGATCAGCCCGACCAGGGGCTCGGCGAACACCATGCCCAGCACGCTCAAGGTCCCGGTCGTCAGCAGCACACCGGCGAAGATCAGGTTGCCCAGACGGTAGGCCGCCTCCCGGTCGAGCTCGTGATCCTCGGGGTCGGCCGAGCCCGGCTCGCGCTCGCCGACCAGGGCCGAGAGAAAGGTCGGGATGAACGCGCTCGACAGGGCTCCCTCGGCGAACAGATCGCGCAGCAAGTTGGGGATCCGAAACGCGACCTGAAACGCATCGGCGACCGCCCCGACCCCGAACAAGTTGGCGAACATCACCTCGCGAACCAGACCCAGCACCCGCGACGCCGCGACGGCGATGGACAGCTTCCCAGAGGTGCGGAGGGTCTCGGCCACGGCCGGCAGTGTGGGTTTGGATGGGCCCAGCGCGAAAAATCTCGCAGGTGCGCGGGCGCCGAGGACTCTACGCCGGTCCTCACCGGAGACTTCCATGCCCACTAAATTCAACTAAATCAACTGCTTACGACAGCTGTGGCGCACCTCCCGGGCGGAAGATGTCAACGAAAGTGAGACAGGTTTCGATCGAGTTTAGTGTCCCATCGTCGGCCTCGGTTGGGCCGAGATGGTCTTGTTGGAGGGCTGGTTGATCCAGACTTCGGTCGGGAGCTGTGGC
>Ga0256845_1000111_pt1 | contig 72631 bp, 91 predicted proteins | sample RiftiametaG_FD_189101 | JGI IMG/M metagenome (GOLD analysis project Ga0256845, IMG submission 189101) | Tube worm associated microbial communities from hydrothermal vent at the East Pacific Rise, Pacific Ocean - Riftia | ecosystem: Host-associated > Annelida > Integument > Unclassified ...
CACTTCTGCGAGCACCACTGTAGACACGGTTAATTCACCTACCGCTACACGAGGGTCTATATACTATCAGGGAGGTACGAATAACGCAATCTGGCATAATACAGGTGGATCTGATTGGTCTGCAATCGGTGGGGGCTCGCCAACCTCATTATCAGCAACCAGTGTAGATGTGCTAACTCTTAATGGTGGAGTCGGCCCAGAATCAGGAGCTATTACAATTGATCTTCCAAATGTAAAGATGAACTCTGGAGTTAATAATTTAATTATAGGAACGAGTACACCTTCAGTTGCTGATTTGGGATCTGTATCTGGTCAGGTAATTATAGGGCCAACAGCTGGCCCACAATTAGCCAAAACTTTAGGAATTGATAATACAATAATTGGTAGCAGTGCCTTTGGTAATGACTCGCTAACAAGCATTAATCTTTTTACAGAGAATACTATAATAGGTTCTAACGCTGCGGCTAATATATCTACCGTTGATGCTCCATTCTTTAATGGCAATGTAGTTATTGGCGATAAGGTAGTACAGAACTCATCAGTTGGAATTAATAATGTTATCGTTGGTAATCTAGCTGGGCAAAATGCCAGCAGTGGACTGTTACAACTTAATACATGGATTGGTTATCAGGCTGGACAAAACGCTAGCCTTACTGAGGGTACTGTATTTATTGGAGCAGCCGCAGGTTCATCATGTTCTGCTGCGTATAATACTTTGATAGGCTCTGGTGCTGGCTTAAGCACTTCCGGTGAGTCAAATACCGTCGTTGGAGATTCTGCCGGGCTGTACCTTAGAGCGGGAACATTTAACGTACTATTTGGTAGTGGTGCGCAGCAAGGCGGGACTGATACTTCAGACCTCACTGGTAATAATAATGTAGTTATCGGAGAAGTGAGAGAGTCTCTAGGGTCTGGGTCTGACAATGTATTAATTAATTCAGAAAGACCATCAGCAAATATATCTAACTATGTAAATATAAACGGATCGTTTATAAATGATCCCAACACAGCAGCAGTTATTATTGGTAAGAATGCTTCACCTAATGGTGGGATTAATTCAGTTACTATTGGGGATGGAGCTGGAGCGGCCAATGGAGTACCACTAAGTAGTTCAATATTGATCGGACACAATGCATTAGTTAACTCAACATCTGGATTAATTGACTCAGTAGTTATTGGTAGGAATTCAGTGCCGAGTTTATCCTCCCCAGTTGGCTTCTCAGTTGTTATTGGTAATGAATCAGGACCCCAAGGAACTAATCATCATATAGGTCCGTATAATACTATAGTCGGCCATCAATCTGGTAAGGGTATTAACGCGCCAGGTTCACTTTACAATACTTTTGTGGGATACCAGACAGGTCCTCAGGTAACAAGTTCGGCAACCGATAATATAGGAGAAAACAACACTGTTATTGGTAGTAGTAGCCTAACAGAAACCCATGGCCTTATGGCTGATATTATTTCCATTGGTAAAAATAATGGTAACAGTGATATGGGTCCAAGACAGATAATGATTGGTAAAAATATTTTATCAAACATTACCCATGGGTTTCCATATAGTTCAATTAATGACTTATCAGTTCAATTAGGTGGTACTGTTACTAATCCAGATGGAATATATACAATAACAGATACGGATTACATTACACAGACAGGGATTGCTACTGATATTAGTATTACTATCGCTGCTGGGGCTGTTACAAATGCTGTAACAATTTCAAGTGGGCCAGGGTTTAGTGTAGGTAACTCGATAACTATTAATACAATTAATGGTATAACAGTTACCATAGCTCCAGTTTTAGATGTTGATTCGATTTATAATTCCTCTAATGCTGATAACATACTTATAGGTCAAGGGGTATGTTCGGATGCTTCAAATTTAGACTTACTTGATGCTGTTATAATTGGAAACAATGCAGCTAGTAATGCTTCTGGCATAGGCGGTGGCCTTGTAGCTATAGGTAATAATAGTGCTCAAAATATAAATGATAAGATAGGCTCACTTGTAGGATCTCTTTTTATAGGTAACTCTGCTGGTAGAAATTGTAGTACTTTTAGCCTTAGTGGTGGTGGCTTTAACACTATTATAGGAAGCCAATCTGCGGAAAACGCTAAAATTGATAACTGCGTAACCTTAGGGCATTTAACAGCAATAGATGCTATATTCAGAAATGGAACTTTTATTGGAACTAATTGTGGTCTAAATGCTAATGGAGAAGATTCCGTTAGTATAGGGTGGGTGTCTGGAACATCTCTAGGGGATAGAGTTGTCGTAGTTGGAACTTTAGCTGGTAGGTCTGGCAGTAATGATGACTCAGTTATGGTTGGGTATGCGGCCGGAGAAAATGTAACAACTGGTACGGATAATATATATATAGGGTCTAGTACAGGAAACACAGCAACTACAGGATCTAATAATACAATAGTTGGAACATCTATAAACCCACCACTAGATAGTACTTCCAACTTTTCCAGCTTTGCTGATATTATTATTGGAGACGGTTATAACACAACTATATACACTCCATCAGGAGTGGCTGGTTTAAATGTAGATACAGGAACTGATATAGCCTCTGCATCTACTGGACAAGTACTTGCTAAAAGTAGTACTGGGGCCTTAGAGTTTATAACTAATGTTTTAGGAAATGATATTACTGGCACGGTATCTACAACAGATGCAACGCAAGCTACCCTGGCTACATTTACCACTACAGCTAATGATACTGTTTATTCATTTAGCGCAGAGGTAACAGGCATTGTAGCTGGTGGCAATGCGGCATCATATGAAATTAAAGGAACCTTTAAAAGAGTTGCCGGTACTGTTACTCAGATAGGATCAACCCTGGATGTTATGTCTAATGAGGATGATGTAGCATGGGGTGGTACAACGTTTGATATCTCAGGATCTGACATCAGAGTTAGAGTTACTGGATTAGCAGCTACATCTATTAACTGGAAAGCATTTGGAAATATTAAGATTGGTTCATAATGGTTCATAAATATATAATAAACTAATATTAAAAACTTAGAGCTATACTAGACATTGCTAGCGCAGGTAGTAAGGCCCTTGCACGTAATACTGAAAATAGCATACTATCAGGAGACAATTATGGTAAAACCAACTGAAGAACAATTAGGGCCAATCACTGTATTGGATGAAGATGCGGGTGGAACTGTAAACGCCACAGGCGCAACTATTGATAACATTGGTGGTGTATCTGTAAACGAAGTAGCAACTATTCCGGGTGGCGTTCCAACAGCTGGAGAGGGTAAGGTTTGGGTCAGAGATGATGCGCCAAATGTATTAATTTTCACAGATGATACTGGTGTTGATAATGTTCTTGGAGCAGGCGGTGAGGATTTAGCAGCAACATTAGCCATTGGGAATATTACAGGTGCAAACAATATAGTTGTAACCGATACGCAAATGTTAACTAGTGATGGCACTGCTAATGACGGTAATAATTTAATTATAGAGCCAGCAGGGGGTATTACTAGTGGTGGTGATCTGCTTATTAGAGGTGGTCCTCAAAATGGGGCATCACCAAGCGCAACAGCTGGTGCTGTGTTTGTCCAAGGCGGGTCCATTGATGCAGCTGCTACTAATGGCACTCCAGGGGCTGTAAATATAACTGGAGGTTCTGATAATAGTTCTGGCGGTTCTCAGGGTGGTGGTCAGATAAATATAGATGCTGGTTTCTCTGTAAATGGAGAGGGCGGTGATATCATAATAAGAATGTCAGATCCTGGAATGAACCCTACAGGAAATGGTAGGATGTATAGCTTCTCAGATATAAACGGTGATATTATTATTGAGGCTATGACTTATGGAGAGCCTAAGTAATGACAACTAAAGTGAGCAAGTTAGTATATGAATTTAATAGTAACACTCTTGCTGGTGGCCCATACAACATAGATATAGACTCTTCTACTTTAGATATGGATGATGGAAATAGTCTTGGAACAGATGCTGCATATTACGTAGAAACCATTGTGCTAACCTCTAATGGATCATCTACAGAGTCTGGGCAACTAGAAGGTTGACAAGTTATGAGAAAGCAAGTGGTATTCTTAGTCTTGGGTCAGAAGCACCACAAGAGAACTATATGAATATCAGTAGTAGAGCAAGCATAAACTATACAGTATCTGGATCTAACATTAGGATAGAATTAACAACAGGCTCCAATGGAGCAAATCAGAATTGGAGAGTGTTTGTTAATATAAAGGGGTATTCATAATGGTTACTAAAAGAAGTAAATTGATGTACGAGTTTACAAATGTGATTGTTAGCCAGCGGATAGATATTAATTTTAGTACTCTTGAGATGGATGATGGGAACACATTTAACTCTCGTGCCGCTGCTTATTATGTTGAGGTTATTGCTAGTACTGTTAATGCTACTATTAGTGGTTCAATGATAGCTGTTGCAGGTCTCGGGGTTGGCGGATCATCTGATCAGTCTAGAACCATGGTTATCGGTGGGATAGAGGCTGCTGTTAGTAGTAACGTAGTTATTTTTTTAACTGCTCCCTCAGATGATATCCTAAGGATTGATTTAGATTTAGGATTTTTAACCCTACAGATATAAAAGTTTGGGTAGACATTTATGGATACTCTAACGACTAATGGGTTATTATGACAACTAAAGACAATAAATTAATTTATGAGTTTAGAGGTGTAACCTCAAATCAAATAATAGATATAGACCCAGTTACTTTAGATTTTGACGATGGTAATAATTTATCTACCGTAGTTGGCTCTTTCTTTATGGAGATTATTGCTGTAAGTATAAACCCAGCATTCTCTTCTGGCATTTATAAGATAAGATATTATTTCTCATATAACTTATCAAACTCATCAAACGATTTAGTCGCCGGTGGAGGGACCCCAATTATATTAGGTGGAAATGTTGCGAACATTTCGTTTCCAGTATTTAGTGTAAATATGATGAAGATGACCATTGCTTTATCAGAACCTACATCAACAGATATTAGAATTTTCGTAGATGTAAAAGGGTACAACGATTGATATATAGAGTGCTTAATGAAGGGTCTAATTTACTAAATAGTACCATTTTATAGACCTGAGTTTATTGAAAACGTTTTTAAAAACTTCAAATACCAAAATCATTATAATAAAAACTTATAGTGGTGGAGAATGGAAAAGCCCTAGGTGCATGTAGGTGTTATGATTTTAAGCCTGATGTGTTGCTGACATCAGATACACACCAGTCCTATGCTAGAAATGAAGCTATCAATTGGGTCAAGTCTCATGGTGGTGGGATGTGGGGACCTATTAGAAAGAATGATAAAATGGGGTCAGTTTCACGACAATTTAATGAAAAACTTCATGCTTTGATAGATAAAGAGCAGTAAAGGCTGCACCTAAGCCAGGCGTACCAGATTCTACAAATAATCTAAAAACGTTAAGTGCTTGAGGAGCAATACTGCGTAGTGACCACATGATAGTTACCAGTAAATTCATCAAGAATCACTTCGTCGATATTATTAAGCAAATGCTTGGTAATTAATAGGTATATTAATACATAGCCAAGAGGAATTATGAATATTAAACTATTTAAAGCAGTAGAAATTTTTACAAAGAAAGCTCAAAGTAATCAGATGGGTACTGAAGTGGCATTTGACCTTAATGACATCTTTGATGCACTTCGATATATAGGCATTGTTGCTCAGAATGGTCATGGCTTTGCAGAGCAGTATATGATTGACTTATACTCGGCAAACCCTAGTATGATGACTGATCCTAATTGGCAATTAGCAGTAACTATAAACCCAGATGGTACAGCAAATGTTCAAGTTGGATCTAACTTGACAGATCCAGGTATTTTGATGCGTTATTTCCAGCAAAATGGAAAAAATGCATGGAGAATGTTTAAGCAGGACATTAAGTCATCTGTTCAAAATCATTTCAGGAATAATAATCTCACTTTACCTCAGCAACCAGTAACGGCTATTGTACCTTCCTAATGTACGATTTACGTTTTAATAAATTCGTTAAAGAGCTATCTAAAGACATTCCCATTAAGGTAGCATATAAGAACGAGTCCCGGTTAATGAAGCTCATTGGTATGATTCTATTTTTCAACAAGGGTTTCATGGATATGTACATTACCACATTAAGTGATACCGTATACTATCCATCTAAGTTGTGGGTACAAGAAAACCCACGAGACGCCATGTTATTAATGGCTCATGAGTATGTTCATATGAAGGACAATAGAAGGCTTGGTAAGATTGCTTACCCTATCATGTATCTATTTCCTCAGATATTTGCGATCCTATCTTTACTAGTAGTACTCTCATTCTTCATTCCTTACGCATGGCTCTCCCTTGTATTCCTTCTCTGTGCTGGACCAATACCATCTCCAAGTAGGAAGTACATAGAACTAAGAGGATATAAAATGTCCCTATATGCCTCATATCTGTACATGAAGGGTGAGCTTTTTAGTGATGAATCAATAGCTAAAAGCTTAGATAATCAGATTGAATACTATAACTCACAATTTACAGGAGCGGCATATTACTTCATGTGGCCTTTCGGTGTTAATGAGGATTTGACAGATTTTGCTGAAATAATTAAAACCGAAGACTTATCTAAAAGCGATGATATTTATTCAAATGTAACTAAAGCTTTTAAAATATCGAAGTCTGAAATAGCATAATTACCCACTTATTTGGTTACTAATTAAGGAGAAACTTAGGGTTCTCCTTTTTTTTATTAAAATCCAAAACTTTGATGTTATAAAAGAATTGTATAATCATACCTTTATGGATTTCTGAATATGGATAAGACTTACGACATTGGAATTATAGGCGGCGGAATTGCTGGAGCATTTGCCGCTTTAAGATTGGCGGAAAATCATAAGAAGCAAAAGTGTATACTTTTTGAATTTGGAAGGCCTCCGGCAAAACGTCGACGACAATTAGAGGGATGGTTTGGATGTTTTCCATTCGGTGATGGAAAGATTTATCCAGGCGATACCGACCAGATACTAGAAATTGCTGATGGTAGGCGCGTAAGGTCTATGTCCAAATGGTTCCAGCAGCAACTTGATGAAATTAATACATCAAAGCTTATCAAAAACAAGCTACCAGCTGTTAGTATTCAGAAAAAAATCAAAGAGGCCGGGTTCGAGCTATCTACTCATGATTATTATCAGTGGAGGCCAGTATCTATACATGAACTATCAAGAAATGTAGCTGATAGAGTTGAAAAGGGCGGTAATGTAACCTTCTCGTTTGATAATGAAGTATTTACTATTATGAAAACAGGGTCCTCCTTTAGTGTCACCACGGCCAAGGGTGATTTTACATGTAAGAAGCTGATTATGTGTGTAGGTCGTTCTGGTTGGCGATGGGTTAATAAGGTTTATAAAGATCTAGGCATCTTAGTAAGCGACGATCTTGCAACATTTGGTGTTAGAATAGAGCTACCATCACAATATTTAAAAGATTTCAATAAATCTCATTGTTCATTAATTAGAGATGACCTAAGAATTGGTCCATTCTCCTGGGGCGGACAGGTTATACAGGAGGACCATGCGGACGTTACTATTGCCTCATTCAGATCGAATGAAGATAGGTGGAAGACGGATAAGGTCTTCTTTTCCATGCTTATCAATAAAGAATTCCCAGGTGATGCGTGTGATCAGACAGAAAGGCTTGCAAAGCTGGCATTTTTATTATCCCAAGATCGAGTTGGTAGAGAAAGGATAAAAACCTTTATGAAGGGTGACGATCAATTATCCTTAATACCCGAATACCAGTGGATGAATGAATACTTCAAGGAACTTGAAGGTATTATTCCAACCATAATTTCTCGTGGGTACTTCCACTGTCCAGATATCTATTCTATTACATCGAATATTAGAGTTGCACCCAATATGGAGACAGAGATTGAAGGCCTATTTGTTGCCGGTGAATCTGGCGGTATAAGGGGTATTACAGGTGCTGGCGTGTCTGGCGGGATAGCTGCTGAATGTGCTGCTAAGTGAGTTATTATGAAAGATAAATATGATACAAATGAGTACGTCATTGGTGAGGAAAAATTTCCTCGTAATGGCTCCCTAAGGCAAGAGTCAGAGCTTTTTGATGAGAAATCTCATATTCCACATGGTACTATAGGAGTAAAAAGGGTCGAGTATGGGAAGGGAGAGGACTGGGAAGTACTCCAAGACGGAAAAGTTGCCCTTGTTCTGAAGGGCGTTAGATTTAGCTCAAAAGAAAAGAGTTTCCTCAGAACTATTGACGGAATCAAGTTTATTATGTATGGTTATAAATCTGGATGGAAATCAGTATCAGAATTTAAAAGAAATATAAAGGAATCAATGTGATTTACTACGATGGAACAGAAAAGGTAGGAAAAGTTTCCTTTTTGAAATTTAAAAATGACCTAGGTAAGACAGCTACAATTCCTATGGATGAAAGAGTACTGGACATGATAATGGTTTATCTGGATAAACTTCAACCTTCAGAGCCGAAAACCGTGGAGAGAGGTAACGAAGAGGATTGAGCATAAATGAATTTTGAAAAAGTTAAAGGTAAATTTGAATCAAAGCATCCCAACCTAAAACTTTTAGAATATAATGGGTACTATAATGAGGCTAGATTTTTAGATACTGAATATGGAGAGTTTTCTGGAACCTTCCAAACAGTATCTTCTGGAAATAAAAACCATCCAAATAGAGTTGGTGAAAATAAGGCTAAGATTTTATTTTTAAAAGCACTTAAAAATTTAAAACAAAAACAGCCTCATCTTAAACTTTTGAAATTTAATGGGTGGTCTAGGGATTGTTTGGTTTTAGATAATACTTTTGGAGAGTTTTCTGGTGTTTTTGATAGAATTATACTAGGTAAAAAATCTCATCCAAACAGGACCCGCACAAATAGGGATAAAAAGAAAAATCTAAAAGTGTGTGCAAAAAGCAATGAAGAAAAAGCTATTAATCTTCTTAAGGAAAGGTTTAGCTATATGACTCTGCTTAAGTATAATGGCTCTGAAATATCTAAATTTTTTGATGAGGAATATGGGGAATTTTATGGTAAATTCTCTAAAGTTGTCTCAGGAAGTAAAAGGCATCCTAAAAGATCTGCTAAAAATAAGTATGAAGCATCTCAGAGGCAAGATGTCAAAGATAAAAGAGCAGAAACTTGTTTGAGAAAATATGGCTCAATTTCTCCCTTGAAAAATAAAGAGATAAAAGAAAAGATAAAGAAAACCAATATTGATCGGTACGGTTACGAGTCAGCATCCAAATCTCAAAAAGTCATACAAAAATCAAGAGCAACTAGAATAAAAAATGGTAACGCTTTAAATATGAATGGGATGACTGGAGCAGAAGCTTTTGAAAGCTCATCACTGACTTGCTCAATAACAAAATTTATTAATCTAGTAAAACAAGTTGGATATGAATCAGCTCTAGAATATACAGATAAAACAACAGACATAGAGTTTATTATAAAGGTTTTTTTAGAGGAAATAGAGCAGGAGTTTATTTTTAATAAATATCTTTGTAGAACCTCTCTCAGTAAGTATAGGCCAGATTTTGTTGTTGGAAATCTAATAATAGAGGCCGATGGTTTAAAATACCATTCTGATGAGTTCAAGGATAGAAACTATCATAAAGACAAAAAGGAAGCTTATAACTCCTCTGGATATAATTCATTATTTTTTAGGTCTGATGAAATAATAGAAAAAACAAATATAGTTAAGTCAATCATAAGGGCTAAACTAGGAATAGTTAGTGATAGGTTTTATGCAAGAAAATGTTCAATCATAAAGCTTAATAGAAAAGAGCATATTACGTTTTTTAATGATAATCACTTGATGGGATCAGGAGTTGGTAGAACATATGCGTTACAGTGTAATGAAGAAATCGTTGCTGCAATTAGTATCGTAAATAAAAAAAAATACATGGAAGTATCCAGATATTGCAATAAAACTAACTCAATAGTTTTAGGTGGTTTTAGTAGATTGTTAAAATTTTGCGTAAGGCAGCACAGCCCATTAAAAATTGTATCATTCGTTGATTGTAGATATGGTGATGGTCACTCCCTATTAAAACAAAACTTTGTCGAGGAGTCGAATTACGTATCGTTCAAGTGGACGGATTGTAAAAAAACCTGCCATAGAATGAAGTATCCGGGTAATTCTGGATATGAAAACGGGTTCCGTAAAATATGGGATTGCGGCCAAAAAAAGTTTACAAAAACAATAGAAAGAAAATAAATATGTCATACTCTGTATATGTATCAGATTGCGAAACTACAGGATTAGACCCCGTAGGTAACGATGTAATTGAGGTTTGTTTTTGGAGAATTGGCGAGGAATCTTCAAAAACATGGTGTTTGAAGGCCATGAATCCGGAAACCATTCAGGATAAAGCTCTTAAGGTCAATGGTCACAAGAGGGACGATATTCTACACCTTACAAAAGAGGGTAAGGAAAAATATCGTCTTCCAGAAGATGTTCTTCCTGAAATAGAGGCGTGGATTATGGAAGACGGGGCTGCCGCTGAAGAGCGCGTCTTCATTGGACAGAACCCAGATTTCGATTACAGATTTCTTTATCAGTTGTGGAAAAAGACTGGCGTACCCGATGATTTCCCATTTGGATTCTGGAGAAATGAAGATGAAAACATGGGATTCACTCTGGACACCATTCAATTAGCTCGATGGATTGACTTGCTGCTTGGAAAGAAGCGCAAGTTCTATAATCTTGGCGGTTTAGTGAAGGCTTTTGGGATAAAGAAGGTCCAGGCCCATAGGGCTGACGGCGATGTACAGATGACTAAAGATCTTTACGAAAAGATGTCTGAACCGTTCAGGGAAATGGCAGAAGAGCACTTCAGTGAGTGTTATGAAAAGTAGACAGCTTCTAATAGAGTTCAGAAAGAGAGATTCTCATATACAAATTGATGCTCCCGATAAAGATTTCACGGAATCTGAAACTGGGTACATAGAGGCTATAGGAGAGCAGTTTCTTGGACAAAAATTAACTGAACGTCTCATTTTAAGATTTGCTCATGCAATCAAATTAAAGTTCGACGCTATAGGGGAGGATATATCCGTTGAGGTTATTGAATTAGAAGATGTGTATGAGTTTAAAAGTACACATAGAAAAATACTGACTATTTTATGAAAATTCTTTACGGAGCTGGTAATCTAAATGGTTCAAACGTTCGTTTGAGCCATTTTTTACGTTATACCAGCCACGACGTAAGAATAGCTGCGTTTTATAATAACCACGAATGTCTTGAGATAATACATTGGACCTTGGATGCTCTTAGTACAAGCAAAGGGGGACAGTCATTTAAAATTAAGGAAATTATTGGAGTACCAATCAAATTAGACTACGAAAAATTTGAAATGATGGTTACTGATATATCGGAATGGAACCCGGACATTGTTATCTCCGATTTTGAACCCATCTGCGCTCACATATCTGGAGCCTTAGAAATACCGCTCATATCATGCTCCCCACTACACCTTCTCGATGGGGTTTACTGGAAGAGTCCTAAAAGACATTTATTTTCCAATGAGTCCCAACACTTAAAAGCATTTGAAAGAGCCTCACAGCGCCTTGTGTACTCACCATTTGGACTTCTGGACAATGCTCCCAAGCTCAAGCCCGGATTTGATTGGATTACCCCTTACCCTGACCACACTGTAATACACGATAGGAACTTGAATTCAATTCAATCACTCCTGAAATTAAATGACTCAGGATTTAATGTTGGAGACTCTGGAAATATCTATCACGATATGGTACACGAGAAAAAGATGTGTGTCTTTGATTCTCCATATGAATCAGAGTGCGCAATCAATGGAGTTTTTGTCGATGCCCTTGGATTGGGTGTGTCATTAGGACAAGCAGAGTTAAATATGTCCTACGCTAAATCTAAACTTGATAAATTTCTATTAAAAAACTTTAACTACTCTTTAAATAAAGAGCCGGAATTTTTACACAAAAGAATATAATGAACGTTAAAAATAAAATAATAGCTTTAGATATTGGCCATGTACTTGCTCGTGTAGATATGAGTCTATTTCATCGCAAGCTCGTAGAACTTGGATATTCTATGGATGAGGAAGAAGCAGACTTGTTCTCATCTGCCGTTCAAGCATCTTTCGATACAGGCATGCTTGATATGAGACAGGCGCTACACGTTCATTTTCCCAAGATGAAACGGGACCATGTTAAACAGGTAATAAAATCCTGGGAAGCCGTAGTCACTCCATGTGGCCCTACTATGGAAGCGCTAGATGAGATACTTTCAGCAGGGGCTACTGTAGCTCTCCTTTCTAATATCGGACTAGATCACGCTGCCTATCTATCAAGAATATGTTTCAGACAGTTTGATCGTTGTAAGAAGCATTTTTCTTGTGATGTAGGTGCTAGAAAGCCAACAAAGCTTTATTATCAGTCATTACTACTTGAGCTTGGTTCCCTTCATCTTCCAATTATATTTCTGGATGATAGAATTGAAAATGTAGAAGCCGCTAAAACTCAGAATTTTTCATCTCAACTTTTTGATATTGAAAAGTACGATTCTGACGAAGATGCAGCTGCAGACTTGATAAAAATCGTTTCTGATTTTTGAGATATATAATCATAGGGTAACCTATGAAAAAGATATTATCTCCGAAAGAAGTCTTAGTGGCAGTTATAACTCATTACGCCAATATTGAAAATTATGATCCAGCTGCTTTTGCTTCAGCAAGGTTTATTGCCGATGACGGAACTATAGAGCTAACCGTAAAAGTTCCTGCTTCTACTAAAAAGAAGTCACTAAACTAATCTTGACAAAGTGTGCTATCTCATATACTGTCGTTTTATAATAGCAGAAAAAACTCGGAAGAAAATTGTTAAGAAAGACGCTAAGGAACAAGCTAAGGAACAAGCAATCAAGAATATTTAAAAGTCATTTAGAAAATGTTATAATTTATGATTAGAGATGCGAAGATAGCATTAACAAGCCCTAAATGGGCTTGTAATTTTGCAAGAGATATTCTAAGCAATATTTGAAGGATATTTAGAGAATGTTAGAAGCGCTGATTAGAGATGAAAAAACTGCTCCGAAATCTTTGGAGTATAAGTTAATAAACAACCTTGCAACTTTAGAGGACCAGGAAGAAGCATTAACGAGGCCTATTTTGGCTTATTACTTTGCAAAAGATATTCCAGGAGCTAACATTGAAGTTTGTCAGGAAGTAGCAGCAAAGGATCCTGAATGGGCTTATGAATTTGCAAGAGATGTTAAAGGAGCAAATATTGAAGTTTGTCAGGGAGGGGCAATCAAGGAGCCTGTATGGGCTTATTACTTTGCAAAAGATGTTACAGGAGCAGATGTTGAAGTCTGTCAGGAAGCAGTAATCAAGGATCCTGGATTTGCTTATTTATTTGCAAGAGATGTTAAAGGAGCAGACATTGAGGTTTGTCAGGAGCAAGCAATCAAAGATCCTGAATGGGCTTATAGATTTGCAAAAGATATTCAGGGAGCAGACATTGAAGCTTGCCAGGAGCAAGCAATCAAAGATCCTGTATGGGCTTATTACTTTGCAAGAGATATTCCAGGAGCAGATATTGAGGTCTGTCAGGAGCAAGCAGTCAAGGATCCTATATGGGCTTATAAATTTTAAATATATAGAGGCATCAGGGGTAAGTCATTATAAGGATATTTAGAGAATGTTAGAAGCACTGATTAGAGATGAAAAAACTGCTCCGAAATCTTTTGGGTATAGACTTATTAATGATTTAGTAAACTTAGAGGATCAGGAAGAGGCATTAACGAATCCTGAATGGGCTTATGAATTTGCAAAGGACATTATAGGGGCAGATATTGAAGTCTGTCAGTGTGGAGCAATCAAGGAGCCTGAATGGGCTTATAGATTTGCAAAAGATATTCAGGGAGCAGACATTGAAGCTTGTCAGGAAGGAGCAATTAAAGAGCCTTATTGGGCTTATGAATTTGCAAGAGACATTAAAGGAGCTAACATTGAAGTCTGTCAAGGTGGAGCAATCAAGGAGCTTTATTGGGCTTATGAATTTGCAAGAGATATTAAGGGAGCAGATATTGAAGTTTGTCTGGAAGCAGTAATCAAGAAGCCTGTATATGCTTATAAATTTGCAAGATATGTTACAGGAGCGAATATTGAAGTCTGTCAGGAAGCAGCAGTCAAGGAGCCCGGATGGGCTTATCATTTTGCAAAAGATATTCCAGGAGCAGATATTGAAGCTTGTCAGGAAGGAGTAATCAAGGATCCTGAATGGGCTTATTATTTTGCAAGAGATATTACAGGAGCAAACATAGTAATCTGTCAGGGTGGAGCAGTAAAGGATCCTAAATGGGCTTATATATTTGCAAGAGATGTTAAAGGATCGGATATTGAAGTTTGTCAGGAAGCAGTCAAGAATTCTATATGGGCTTATAGATTTGCAAAAGATATTCTAAGCAATATTTGAAGGATATTTAGAGAATGTTAGAAGCACTGATTAGAGATGAGAAAACTGCTCCGAAATCTTTTGGTTATAAGTTAAGAAATAATCTTCTAACATTAGAGGATCAGGAAGAAGCATTAACAAGTCCTAAATGGGCTTATTATTTTGCAAGAAATGTTAAAGGGGCAGATATTAAAGTATGTCAGGAGCAAGCAGTCAAGAGTCCTAGATTGGCTTATAGATTTGCAAAAGATATTCCAGGAGCAGATGTTAAAAGGGAAACATGTTAGAAGCACTGATTAGAGATGCGAAAACAGCTCCGAAATCTTTTGGGTATAAGTTAAGAAATAATCTTCTAACATTAGAGGATCAGGAAGAAGCATTAACAAATCCTAAATGGGCTTATTACTTTGCAAAAGATGTTCCAGGAGCAGACATTGAAGCCTGTCAGGAAGAAGCAATCAAGGATCCTAAATGGGCTTATTGTTTTGCAAGAGATATTTCGGGAGCTAATATTAAAGTTTGTCAGGAAGCAGCAATTAAGGATCCTGTATGGGCTTATGAATTTGCAAAAGATGTTAAAGGAGCGAGTATTGAAGTCTGTCAGGAAGGAGCAGTAAAGAGTCCTGAATGGGCTTATAATTTTGCAAAAGATGTTATAGGTGCAGATATTGAATTCTGTCAGGAAGTAGCAATCAAGGATCCTATATGGGTTTATCAATTTGCAAAAGATGTTACAGGGGCGAATATTGAAGTCTGTCAGGAAGGAGTAATCAAGGATCCTGTATGGGCTTATAAATTTGCAAGATATATTCCAGGAGCAGACATTGAAGCCTGTCAGGAAGCAGTAATCAAGGATCCTGTATGGGCTTATAAATTTGCAAAAGATGTTACAGGAGCGAACATTGAAGTCTGTCAGGAACAAGCAGTAAAGGAGCCTATATGGGCCTATAAATTTGCAAAAGATATTACAGAAGCGAACATTGAAGCCTGTCAGTGTGGAGCAATCAAGGAGCCTTATTTAGCTTATTATTTTGCAAAAGATATTAAGGGAGCAGATATTGAAGTTTGTCAGGAAGCAGCAATTAAGGATCCTGAATGGGCTTATAGATTTGCAAAGGACGTTAAAGGAGCAGATATTGAAGTTTGTCAGGAGCAAGCAATTAAAGAGCCTGAATGGGCTTATAATTTTGCAAGAAATGTTAAAGGAGCAAGTATTGAAATCTGTCAGGATGGAGTAATCAAGGATCCTGGATGGGCTTATTATTTTGCAAAATATGTTAAGGGAGCAGATATTGAAGTCTGTCAGGGTGGAGCAATCAAGGATTCTTATTGGGCTTATAAATTTGCAAGAGATGTTATACATAATACTTGAAGGATATTTAGAGAATGTTAGAATTTTTGATTAGAGATGCAAAAACAGCTCCGAAATCTTTTGGGTATAAGCTAAAAAATAACCTCTTGACATTAGAGGATCAGGAGGAAGCATTAACGAAGCCTAAATGGGCTTATGAATTTGCAAGATATGTTAAAGGAGCAGATATTGAAGTCTGTCAAGGTGGAGCAGTAAAGGATTCTGTATGGGCTTATTATTTTGCAAAAGATATTGCAGGAGCAGACATTGAACTCTGTCAGGAAGCAGCAATCAAGGATCCTGAATGGTCTTATAAATTTGCAAACTATATTCCAGGAGCAGATATTGAAGTCTGTCAGGGTGGAGCAATAAAGGAGCCTAAATGGGCTTATTATTTTGCAAGAAATGTTAAAGGAGCAGACATTGAATTATGTCAAGAAGCAGCAATCAAGGAGCCTGAATGGGCTTATAGATTTGCAAGAGATGTTACAGGAGCAGATATTGAAGTCTGTCAGGAAGTAGTAATCAATGAGCCCATGTGGGCTTATTATTTTGCAAAACATATTCCAGGAGCAGATATTGAAGTCTGTCAGGGTGGAGCAATCAAGGATCCTGTATGGGCTTATAGATTTGCAAAGGATATTCCGGGTGCAGACATTGAAATCTGTCAGGAAGCAACAATTAAAGAGCCTAAATGGTCTTATTGTTTTGCAAAATATGTTCCAGGCGCAGACATTGAGGTCTGTCAGGAGCAAGCAATCAAGGAGCCTGAATGGGCTCATGAATTTGCAAGAGATGTTATAGGAGCAGATGTTGAAGTCTGTCAGGAACAAGCAGTAAAGGAGCCTATATGGGCTTATAAATTTGCAAGATATGTTATACGTAATATTTGAAGGATATTTAGAGAATGTTAGAAGCACTGATTAGAGATGAGAAAACTGCTCCGAAATCTTTTGGTTATAAGTTAAGAAATAATCTTCTAACATTAGAGGATCAGGAAGAAGCATTAACAAGTCCTAAATGGGCTTATTATTTTGCAAGATATATTACAGGAGCGAACATTGAAGTCTGTCAGAAAGCAGCAGTTAAGGATCCTTATTGGGCTTATAGATTTGCAAAATATATTCCAGGAGCAGATATTGAGGTCTGTCAGGAGCAAGCAGTCAAGAGTCCTAGATTGGCTTATAGATTTGCAAAAGATATTCCAGGAGCAGATGTTAAAAGGGAAACATGTTAGAAGAACTGATTAGAGATGCGAAAACTGCTCCGAAATCTTTTGGTTATAAGCTGAAAAATAATCTTCTAACTTTAGAGGATCAGGAAGAAGCATTAACAAGTCCTAAATGGGCTTATAAATTTGCAAGATATGTTCCAGGAGCTAACATTGAAGTTTGTCAGGAAGTAGCAGTTAATGAGCCTTATTTGGCTTATTACTTTGCAAAGGATGTTACAGGGGCAGATATTGAAGTCTGTCAGGAAGGAGTAATCAAGGATCCTGTATGGGCTTATGAATTTGCAAAAGATGTTAAAGGAGCGAGTATTGAAGTCTGTCAGGAAGGAGCAGTAAAGAGTCCTGAATGGGCTTATAATTTTGCAAAAGATGTTACAGGAGCAGATATTGAATTCTGTCAGGAAGTAGCAATCAAGGATCCTATATGGGTTTATTACTTTGCAAGAGACGTTATAGGTGCAGATATTGAATTCTGTCAGGAAGGAGCAATCAAGGATCCTAGATTGGCTTATAGATTTGCAAGAGATATTGTAGGGGCAGATATTGAAGTCTGTCAGGAAGGAGCAATCAAGGATCCTGAACGGGCTTATAGATTTGCAAGATATATTCCAGGGGCGAATATTGAAGTTTGTCAGTGTGGAGCAATTAAGGATCCTGAATGGGCTTATTATTTTGCAAAATATGTTAAAGGAGCAAATATTGAATTATGTCAGGAAGCAGTAGTTAAGGATCCTTATTGGGTTTATTGTTTTGCAAGAGATATTACAGGAGCTAACATTGAAGTTTGTCAGGAAGTAGCAATCAAGGATCCTGAATGGGCTTATTATTTTGCAAAAAATGTTCCAGGAGCGGATATTGAAGTCTGTCAGGAAGGAGCAATAAAGGATCCTAAATGGGCTTATAGATTTGCAAGAGATATTGTAGGGGCAGATATTGAAAGGGCAACATGTTAGAATTTTTGATTAGAGATGCGAAAACTGCTCCGAAATCTTTTGGGTATAAGATAAAAAATAATCTTCTAACATTAGAGGATCAAGAAGAAGCATTAACGAATCCTGTATGGGCTTATTATTTTGCAAGATATGTTAAGGGAGCAGATATTGAAGTTTGTCAGGAAGTGGCAATCAAGGATCCTAAATGGGCTTGTAGATTTGCAAAAGATATTACAGGAGCAGATATTGAAGTTTGTCAGGAAGCAATCAAGGATCCTGAATGGGCTTATAAATTTGCAAAAGATGTTACAGGAGCAGATATTGAAGTCTGTCAAGGTGGAGCAGTAAAGGATCCTGAATGGGCTTATAGATTTGCAAAGGATATTCCGGGTGCAGATATTGAAGTCTGTCAGGAAGCAACAATTAAAGAGCCTGTATGGGCTTATGAGTTTGCAAGAGATGTTAAAGGAGCGAACATTGAAGTTTGTCAAGAAGCAGTAGTCAAGGAGCCTGTATGGTCTTATTATTTTGCAAACTATATTTCAGGAGCAGATATTGAAGTTTGTCAGGAAGCAGCAATCAAGGATTCTGAATCGGCTTATAAATTTGCAAGAGACGTTATAGGAGCAGATGTTGAAGTCTGTCAGGGTGGAGCAGTAAAGGATCCTAGATGGGCTTATTATTTTGCAAAACATGTTAAAGGAGCAGACATTGAAGTCTGTCAGGAAGCAACAATTAAAGAGCCTATGTGGGCTTATGAATTTGCAAGAAATGTTACAGGAGCGAATATTAAAGTCTGTCAGGAACAAGCAGTAAAGGATCCTAGATGGGCTTATGAATTTGCAAGATATGTTAAAGGAGCTAACATTGAAGTCTGTCAAAAAGCAGCAATCAAGGAGCCTGAATGGGCTTATAGATTTGAAAAAGATATTCCAGGAGCAGATGTTGAAAGGGTAACATGTTAGAAGCACTGATTAGAGATGCGAAAACAGCTCCGAAATCTTTTGGGTATAAGCTGAAAAATAATCTTCTAACCTTAGAGAATCAGGAAGAGGCATTAACAAGTCCTAAATGGGCTTATAAATTTGCAAGATATGTTAAAGGAGCAGACATTGAAGCCTGTCAGGAAGTGGCAATCAAGAATCCTTATTGGGCTTATTGTTTTGCAAGATATGTTCCAGGAGCGGATATTGAAGTCTGTCAGGGTGGAGCAATCAAGGATCCTGAATGGGCTTATTATTTTGCAAAATATGTTAAAGGAGCGAGTGTTGAAGTTTGTCAGGAAGGAGCAATTAAGAATCCTGAATGGGCTTATAAATTTGCAAGAGATGTTACAAAATCAGACATAGTAATCTGTCAGGGTGGAGCAATAAAGGAGCCTAAATGGGCTTATTATTTTGCAAGAAATGTTAAAGGAGCAGACATAATAGCCTGTCAGGGTGGAGCAATCAAGGAACCTGAATGGGCTTATAGATTTGCAAGAGATATTAGAGGAATCATAGGTAAGTAATAATACTTGAAGGATATTTAGCATGTTAGAATTTTTGATTAGAGATGCGAAAACAGCTCCGAAATCTTTTGGATATAAGTTAAGAAATAATCTTTTAACTTTAGAGGATCAGGAAGAAGCATTAACAAATCCTAAATGGGCTTATTGTTTTGCAAAAGATGTTAAAGGAGCTAACATTAAAGTCTGTCAGGAAGCAGCAATAAAGAATCCTGAATTGGCTTATAGATTTGCAAAAGATGTTAAAGGAGCAGATATTGAAGTTTGTCAGGAGCAAGCAATTAAAGAGCCTGAATGGGCTTATAATTTTGCAAGACATGTTAAAGGAGCTAACATTGAAGTCTGTCAGGAAGCAGCAATAAAGAATCCTGAATTGGCTTATAGATTTGCAAAATATGTTAAGGGAGCAGATATTGAAGTCTGCCAGGAAGCAGCAGTAAGGGATCCTTATTGGGCTTATGCTTTTGCAAGAGATATTACAGGAGCAGATGCTGAAAGGGCAACATGCTAGAAGCACTGATTAGAGATGCGAAAACTGCTCCGAAATCTTTGGGGTATAGACTCAATAATGGTTTAGTAACCTTAGAAGATCAGGAAGAAGCATTAACAAGTCCTAAATGGGCTTATTGTTTTGCAAGATATATTCCAGGAGCTAACATTGAAGCCTGTCAGGGAGGAGCAGTCAAGGAGTCTGTATGGGCTTATAAATTTGCAAGATATATTCCAGGAGCAGATATTGAAGTTTGTCAGGAAGCAGTAATCAAGGATCCTTATTGGGCTTATTATTTTGCAAAACATATTCCAGGAGCGAATATTGAAGCCTGTCAGGAAGGAGCAATCAAGGATTCTGAATGGGCTTATGAATTTGCAAGAGGTGTTAAGGGAGCAGATATTGAAGTTTGTCAGGAAGTAGCAGTTAAGGATCCTATATGGGCTTATTATTTTGCAAGAAATGTTAAAGGAGCAGACATTGAATTATGTCAAGGTGAAGCAGTCAAGGAGCCTAAATGGTCTTATAAATTTGCAAGAGATATTTCGGGAGCTAATATTAAAGTTTGTCAGGAAGGAGTAATCAAGGATCCTGAATGGGCTTATTATTTTGCAAGAGATATTTCGGGAGCTAATATTAAAGTTTGTCAGGAAGCAGCAATCAAGGATCCTGTATGGGCTTATGAATTTGCAGAATATATTATAGGAGCTAATATTGAAGTCTGTCAGGCAGGAGCAATCAAGAAGCCTGTATGGGCTTATAATTTTGCAAAACATGTTAAAGGAGCTAACATTGAATTTTGCCAAGAAGGAGCAGTAAAGAGTTCTGAATGGGCTTATTACTTTGCAAGATATATTCCAGGAGCAGATATCGAAGTTTGTCAGGAAGTGGCAATCAAGGATCCTAAATGGGCTTGTAGATTTGCAAGAGATATTCTAGGAGATATTCCAGGAGCAATAAATGATAGATGATCATATAATTTGTTTTTTTATTTTACACCACTGATTTTTAGATGATGGGTGTGCCTAAGAAAAAGAAAATACAGACAAGTTGTAATAACACTATCATCGCAGTGTTTTATAAAAGAAGACCAGGAAATGATTTATTCTAAAATGAGTAATCAGTGGAGTACTAATTTAAACTAGGTAAATAATGGTACTGGTTACAGAGTAAAATTACCACAATCATAGGTAGATATATTTTACAGGATAATAAGTCTTACAATTATACCCTCATTATCATATAAGTGGAATAAATAAAATAAATCGAGAATTGCTAGTGGTATTAATACTAAAAATACCACCCATTTAATTTGGAGAGATAGATATGACGTTAGAGATGTTAGGAATGAATGTTTTAGTGAAGATGGAAGATGCTGGAGAAAAGGTTTCTAAGGGTGGTATAATTACCCCTGGAACAACGAGACAGTCTTCAATTCAAAAGGCTGAGGTTGTTGCTGTTGGCCCTGGTGAGATCCAGAACGGCAATTTTGTACCGGTTAAGGACATTAAGGCTGGAGATACCGTTGTAATTGACAGGGACTTTACTAAAGCTATAGATAATGATGGTGAGGAACAATATATTGTTTCTTATAGAGATGTTCTGGGAAAATCTGAGTAATTTCTTAGAATCTTAGTCAAGGGCCGCTTTAGCGGCCTTTTGCTTTTCCCACTCCACTAATGTTTTGTTAAATTTTTCCTGATTGCATGGCTGGCATGATGGTCGTAAATTGGCCAAACAATTCTTTTAACAGCTCTGTATCTATGAAATTTATTTCTAACGGATAATGGGTTTTCTTCTGCCCATTTCTTATTCGCAGCAATAACTTTATCTCTATTATTTTATAATAGTCTTGGTTAGCTTTTACAATTTTTTCACTATTGGCTTATGCCCACCTTTTCTTCCTAGCATTGTTTTTATCTGAATTTTTCATTTGGTATTTTTATTGCTTTCCTGAATTCTCTCCTTATTTTCACCATAATAGTTACTCTGGCATTTCCTGCACAATTTACTCAAGCCATATTTCTGATAGTTGTCGACAGTGAATTCAGCCCTGCCTTGAACTATCAAACACTGATTGCATTTCTTTTCAGAAATGTTTGGTTTAGACTTCTTCTTTGCTGTATTATTAGTACCTCATCAGAAAGAATAGAAAATGAATATTATTGATGGTTTGTGTTATGACGACGTGCTGCTTATTCCGCAGCATTCAGAAATAGAATCTAGAGCAGACATATCTGTAGAGATTGATTTAGGTAAAGGGATTAGATTAAGTGGCCCATTTATCTCTGCTAACATGAAAACTGTTACCGGTCCTAGACTAGCGTCTGAAATGTATCCATATGGAATGGGGGTTCTTCACAGATTCGATACCGTTCAAAATCAAATTAAAAACTATAAAGATACGATAAATTCTAGGCTAATTATTGAAAATACAGTTGGAATCTCTGTAGGAATCAATGACGTAAAAGAAACGGAAGCCTTAATATCCGGTACTGGTACTAAGATTGTCTGTGTGGATGTGGCACATGGTGACCACGGTAAGGCTATAGGCATGGTCAGTTGGATTCATGCAGCCTTTCCCAAGGTACTTCTAATAGCTGGAAATGTTGCTACTGGCGCAGGAGCTAAGAGACTCGCTGCGGCGGGAGCTGACGTAATCAAAGTAGGCATTGGTCCAGGCTCCCTATGTACTACAAGGGTAGAAACAGCGGCTGGTGTTCCTCAGCTTACAGCTCTTGAAGATGTTTATAAAACTCTATGTGCTGACCAACGAAACATCCCAGGAAGAACAAGGCCAAGGATTATAGCTGATGGTGGCATCAAGGCTTCTGGTGACGTTGTGAAGGCCCTATGCTTCGCTGATGCTGTTATGCTGGGCTCTATACTGGCAGGTACTGATGAGGCCCCTGGAGAGGTCGTAAATCTTGAGGATAAAGAATACAAGCAGTATGCGGGTTCATCTACACATAAGACGAATCGTATTGAGGGTGTGGCCGGATTGATTCCATGCAAAGGTCCAATGTCTGAAATCCTTGAAAGATTCAAGGAGGGCTTACAGTCTGGACTATCATATCAGGGCTGTGATAATCTCGTGGACCTAAAAGAATCACCCCAGTTTGTAAGGATTTCCTCGGCTGGCCTTATGGAATCTCACCCACACGCTAATTTGAAGTAATGAGTGAAAGTATTATAAGAAAATAGATGAAATAACTAATAGAATTAAAAAGAAAGAAAAGAAAATGAACCAATTAACAGAAGAAGTACAAGAAATATTCGCATCGATGCTAAGAAGTTTGATTACGTTCTAAATATCTACGGCAAGGCAGTGGAGAAGCTCAGGAATAGAAACAGCAGATCTATTACTAAAGGCAGGGATACCCTATCATACTCTGCCCACTCTGTAGCTGATGTGTTCGAGTCAGGCTCTTATACTATTGTCCTTGCAACATCTGTAGATCAGATACCTGAAGCCTTAGAGATGGTACCTCAGATCAAGAGGTCAAGTATATCAGCAGAGCTTCTATCATCTCTTGGTGAGCTATACGATGGCTGGCCAATTGCTGTGTGTTGCTTCGATGGTGATAAGGTTTCTCCGGAGCCAATGATTTGGCAGTTCGAGCCAAAGTTCAAGCACATATTGCTTGCTCCAGCACTAGATGCTCATACTGGTGGCGCTCCGAATCTTAACAAGAGAGTATCAAGGTCTCACAAGTTAGCTTTTTACTCATACAGAATGGAAACTGATAACTGTTTAAACGCTGACTTCAGGTATTCAGAGATACCTCAAGCCTTTGACTTCTTGTTTGGTAAGAAGGTTAAGGGCGCAGTAATTGATGGCAAGGGACAGAACGGTGACTTTGCTATTAAAATTGATGACCTAATTACTGGTCATGAGAATATTAAAAAGCATATCAACATAACGGTGGGTGTGTAATGTTTTCTTAACATGATTCACTGGTAGGGATTAATGGAGAAGAAATGTTTAAATTGTAATAATTTATTTGAGCTAAAGTTAAACGCTCAAAGATACTATAATAATTGCAAGTTTATATTAAAAGAAAATAAAGCAAAAGCAGATCGTTAATATAAAGTAAGGAATAAAAATTATTAGATATAAAAATGCTCAGTATAGATTAAGAAACAGAGATAAAATCAGGAAATCTGATAAGACAGGTCTAAAACTGAAGATCATAGGGTTAAGCGCAAGGTATATAGAGATAATAATAGATCTTCAATTAATTCTATAAAAAGAGAGTAGGCGTATTGGTATAGAAAAGAAAGCCCAGCATATGCACTGAGGCAAAATATATCAAACTCAATTAACAATGCTCTTAGAAAAAAAGCTTATCAAAAAAGGTGGGTCCATTATAGATCATCTTCCATACTCAATAGATGAATTAAAGATTTATTTAGAATCTAATTTTGAACACTGGCATGACTTGGGATAATAATGATTCATCAACATGGACTTGGAATATTGATCATATAATACCACAGTCAAAATTCAAATACTCATCAATGAATGATGAAAATTTTAAAAAGTGTTGGTCTCTGACCAATCTTAGAACTTATTCGTCAAAGAAAAATATAATAGAACAGGATAAAAGATAATGAATATAGAAGAAACCCAATACTTAGACCTATTGAAAAGGTTAATTGAGGCACCTGATAAGGGAGATCGTACCGGAGTTGGTACAAAATCTATATTCGGTCATCAAATGAGATTTTCACTTGATAATGGAAAAATACCACTTCTAACAACAAAGAAAGTATTCTTTAGGGGTGTAGTAGAAGAACTTCTATTCTTTATAAGGGGAGAGCGTGATACTAAAAAGCTTGAAGATAAAGGCGTTAATATCTGGATAGGTAATACCTCTAGAGAGTTTTTAGACAATAAAGGTTTAACTAATTATGAAGAAGGTGATATGGGTCCGATGTATGGATCTCTTTGGAGAGATTTTGATGGAGTAGATCAATTAAAAAACTCTTTTAATTTGATAAAAGCAGACCCTAACTCTAGGAGGAATATTATAACAGCATATCACCCGGCCAAAGCTCACCTTGGAGTTCTTTATCCTTGTCATACGATGATACAGTTCAATGTTCGAGAAGATAAATTAGATTGTCTGTGGGTACAGCGCAGCGTAGATACATTTTTAGGTTTAAGCTTTAACATAGCATCATACGCAGTACTAGCTCACTTAATGGCTAAAGCTACCGGTCTTAAAGCTGGAGATTTGATATTCCAAGGAGGAGATACTCATCTTTACTCTAATCATCTTGAGCAGGCGCAAATTCAAATCCAACGAGATCCGTATCCGTTCCCAACATTAAAAATCAATAAGGAAATATCTTCCATTGAAGATATGGAAAAAATTGTATTCGAAGATTTTGAACTAATTAACTATCAACACCACCCAGCTATTAAAGCACCAATGGCAGTGTAATTAATTATGGCTGATTGGGCAAGAGTAAGAGCCGCTGAAGAACGTGAGATGCATGATCTGGAAAGGTTTTGTTTAGAGATCTCTATTAGTTATACTGGCGACCAAGATAGCAAAGAAAATAAGAAAGCCTTCAAGAAATTCTTTAAAGATATAGAAAAGCTTTTTGAATTGGAACCTGATGGTCGTGGATATGGCGGAAAAGAAGTGTCTATTGATTTTCCAGTTGAAAAACCATCAACTGTAAGAAAGTTAATACGTAAGACTAGGAAATACAGAGAGGATAATGAATATGGGACAATTAACGAAGAAGAACTTAAGGGTTTGAAATGATTGATTTAGGTTTTGGGATTAAATTAAGCGAAGCGAAGAGAAGAGAGGGTAAGATAGATTCCGATTTCTCATCATTGCAGAGCCTGAAAATGGTGAATGCAAATACTGAACAATAACATTACGTAATCTTAATAAGAAGAGAAAGTAATGGGTTACTTAGTAATTTAAGATATCGTTCCATACGTTTATCACTAAGTATACGGATCTCTCGGATACAACTTTGAGGATGGAGAAGAGGAATTTGTAGCGTACCTTCAACCGGAAGGAATCTTTGTAGGGGACCAGCGTGGCTTTATATAGATTTGTTTTTCAGACCACAGCTAATTAAATTAATAGAGGATAAATTAAATGAATAAATTAGAAGAGCTAAATGAATTGGGCAAAGAAGCCGTACAAGAACTCGCAAAAGCTGAGAAGAAGTTCCCAGGATTCAATTCCGCACACGAGGGGTATGCTGTGCTACTTGAAGAAGTAGATGAGCTTTGGGATGAGATAAAGATTAACCCTAAGAAGATTCTCCCTAGAAAAAACTTTCCGCAAGAACTAGCCCTATCCGGTGACGCTCTTAAAAGGTGGCAGAAAAAACAGTGGTACGAAAGAATGCGTGAAGAAGCTGTCCAGGTTGCCGCCATGGGTCTTAAATTCATGAAGTTCATTGATGACGAAAGTCACACATGTCATGCTTGCGGTGAAAAATTACCACAAATAAGCAATACTAATAGGTATGATTGCTGCTCAAATTCAAGCTGAGATGTAATGTCAGACGTAATAATTATAGCAGCAATATCAGAGAATAACGTAATCGGAAATGAGGGCGGCCTGCCTTGGAAACTCAAAGATGACCTACGCTTGTTCTCTAATATTACCAAAGGTCACTCAGTAATTATGGGACGTAAGAATTATGAGTCTATAGGTAAACCTCTTCCTAATCGACACAACATAGTTATTACTAGAAACCCTAAATATAAAGCTGATGGCTGTGACATAGTTGAATCTCTTGATAGGGCTCTTTTTATGGCAAATTCCGCTCCATTTATCATTGGAGGAGCTGAAATCTATAAGATGGCAATGCCATTAGCTACACATTTCTTCAGAACTACAGTTCATGCCGAAGTACAGGGAGATGTATTTTTCCCTAAAACACCAGCTGGATTTACAGAATGGGACTCTTGTTATCGAATGCGATATAATAAGGATGATGGCAATGACCATGACTTTACCTTTGAATTACTGAAGAGAAGATGAATAAAAAGCAAGAGAAAGAAAGGAGGGATAGAAAGGATAATGGCCTACCTCCTAAACTATACGTATTCGTTGTTGAGGTTGAAGGGACAATTCCTTCTACGACTAAATTTAGGGTAATGGCTGAGGATGAGGAGCAGGCTTTCGAAATATTCGATAAGACACCTCATATGGCTCACCCTCTTGGGCCACCAATGCCTCACCCCGGTGGCCGAATAAAGAAGACTAAAATCTCTATACGAAGTGCAACCTCTGCATTTATTACATGGGTTAGAAAATTTTAATAATATCCTTCATTTAAAGATGCACCTTAATAACATTGAATGATCTGATCAATTTCCCCGTCATAAAGAAGCAGGTTTTCGATTTTTGTAAATCAAAAAATATCAAATCATGCACGTCAAAACTATAGTTCATTGGTGGAATAAACACGCAAATTCATTTTTAGAGCTTATCTATAAAGATAGTATGCATTATCTTTCAAGGAAATAAGAATTGTATCGAGAGTGGTCCACATGGATACCAAACAAGGGTACAGAGAATTTTCCAAGGAAGAAAAAAGATAAGTCCACTTACAATTTAAGCGGCCTTTCTTGGAATAAGAAAGATACAAAATGATATTTTACTATGTGTTAGACACAGAAACGAGCGGGCTTAAAGCAGGCTTCCACGAAATGAATCAGATCTCTATTATTAGAGTAAGTGATAATTTCCAAAAATCCTGGAATATAGCTGTAGAAAATCCCAACCACGCCTCATCACAGGCATTGCAGATCCAGGGAATAACCAAAGCTGATCTCAAAAAGGGAATTACTATTCAGCAAGCCATTAAAGAGGTCAATGAATTCATTGAAGAGGATGGATTGAATGAAACTGCAAGATGTTTCATTGGTCACAACGTCTCCTTCGATAGAAGATTTATGCAGGCTGCATGGGCTAAAGAGAAGCTTAAGCTTAATATTGACTTATGGCTCTGTACTAAAAAGTTCATGAAATCATATGTTAAGAAATATGGTGAGGATAATATCAAGGCCGAGCAAGCAAAGGTTCAGCCAGGTGAGACTAAAGTAAAGTATGGTCAAGACCTGTGCCTTGCTGGTGTTGGGTTAAAGCCAAAGTTTGGCGCTCACTCCGCAGCAATTGACTCCCAAAACTGCCTGACGCTATATCAATTCCTCATGGATAAAGGTTTAAATCATGCTAGAGTGATTGAGAATAAACCGCATGAAATCATAGGGCTAGTCAAAAAATCATCTGATAGTGGCCCTGAGATGTACGATTTTTGAAAAACAAAATTGAAGAAAACTCTTGACAGATAATGTTGAGGAATTAAAATTGAATCTTGGACACGGGGTAGATGATTTCATCCGTGTTTTCCATATCTATAAATTAGGTATCTATGCACAATTTTGTGATTTTTTGCTCGAACATAGAGCACATATAGGTAAATAAATGTCATCTAATAGCTTTGTACAATCTTTAATTGGTTCACCTCAGAAGATTGAGCGTAAGGATAAGTATCTTTCTAAGTCTAGCGACTGGAGAGTGAACCTTTCTCGCGTTATGCTTACGGGCGTACTTAAGAATCAGTTCTATCGATCCACCCAAAATGCGGCAGATGAAGCGTTGAAGATTACCCCTAGAGCTGCAAAGGAAGATCCAACCTTTCTATTGAAGGCTGTGTGCTATGCTCGTATCCTAAACATGAAGGGAATGGTTAAGGTAGGACTTGCTGCGCTTAATGGGCATGCAGACACTACCTTCTTAGCTCGTGAGAGCACTAGATTGGCAGCTGTAGGTCTTCTATCTACATTTCACCCAGGTCAGCTATTGCAGTTCGTTGAGCTTGTAAGGTCTAAGCAGCTTGGTCGTGGCTTCGGTTCTCGTCCTCAGAAGTGGGTACGTGCAGCTATGGAAAACTGGAATGTTAAGAGGGTGGAGGATTATACCCTTAAGTACCCAAAGGCACTCAACGCACTAGTGCGTCTTGTTCATCCACGATACAACGATGAGCGTGGTGGTATTGTAAACTATGTGCTGAATAAGAAGTCCGTAAGGGTAACTGGTTCCAAACAGGTAGTTGTTGAGGCTTTGAAGCGTGATCTTAATAGCTCCGATGCTTCTGCAAAGGCAGCAGCTAAGGCTATTCTTGAGAATGATATCCCATGGGATGTTATCAAGGGAATTGGGTATAAGCTTACTCCAGAGCTAGCAATGGCCCAGATGGTACAGATGGGTTTGACAGCTCTTTTGCTTAACGTGCGCTCACTTGAGCAGCATGGCGCATTCTCTAATTTGGATGGCCTCAAAGCTCTTCAGCTTAAGATGGGTGAGGTGAAGAATAGCCGATCTCTTCCGTTGGACTTTGCTAAGCCATACATCTTCTCATCTAATGAATCTGTTAAAAATGTTCTTCTTGATGCAATGGTTGACACACTAGATGTTCCAATGCCGTTCCTTGAATCCAAGAGAGTTGGCTTGTCCATCGATATCTCTCAGTCTATGTCCGGAGAATTTCTTCAGACATCGGCATTGCTTGCAGTGCCATTCTTGAAGGCTAAGAATCTTTGGCTTACTACTTTTGATTGGTCTCTTTACGAAGAGTCAGGTATTGTAGCTAAGGCAAACTTAGAAGGGTACGGCTATTATTATCAGTCATGTGCTGATAAGGGTAAGTGTCCAAAGATCAATGGCTTACCACGACGTGAGCAAGTTCGCAATCTTCTTGGATTAAAGTCAGCTGGCGGAACTGATATTGCGGTATCAATTCGTCAGGCAACTAAGGACAGGCGTAAGCTTGACTTGATGGTACTCATCACCGATGAGCATCAGAACCTTGGCACTAAGCTCATGGACGCTTGGAGACAGTACAGGGGAACGGTTAACTCCGGTGCTCAGTTATTTATCATCAATGCAACCAATTATGAATGGGGCGTTTGTGACTATTCAGATCCATCGGTAACGGTGTATCAGTCACTCACTCCAGCTATTTTTAAGAATCTTGAGTTCCTTGGGATTGATATAGTGTCAGCCATTGAGGATTTTGATCTTGCAAATATTCGTAAGCGTGCTAGAATTAATTTACGTTAAATATTGGGTGCATATTTTAACGTAAGTTAAAATAATTTATTGAAAAATTAGTTTTTTGTCGAGTACAGTCACTCCGCCTTCCTTATATAAAGGAAGGGAGGTGATAACTCACCTTAGTCAGTCACATTTTAAGAAAAGTTCTTGATCTATCAATAACGATCTATAATCTGTGCAGCTCTTGAAATAATAGAGCTTTTGTTGGGTAGTTTAAGTAAGAAAACAACACCGTTGAATTTGGTCTCTTAAATGAGATGATGAATACGGAGTGACTCCTGGGTGAGAGCCCTGGGTCCAACACCAAGTAACGCGCTCTATGATCCTTCATCTTTATTTTGATTAAAACCTGGGTCATTATTTCTTTCGTTACTATTAAGTGGAGTACGCTTCCGTTATGGGCTACTTAATCTGAGGGTGAGACACTCTCTGTCCGCACCGACTATAAGTCGACAAAACTCGAAGTGACGTTCCAGAGATGGAAAGGGTATCCGGAAGCGTGGAAACATGTTGGAAAGGATTGTCAACGGGCATAAGATATCGCAAGGACCTTTTGCCCACTGCGCAACGCGCTCTCTAAGACCTTTCATCTTTTTCGATTAAAAATCCGAGATGGTTCAAATCCGTCACCGCCCAAAACATGGCAAAGGGGCAAATTGGTCTTACATTTTTTTCGTTGCCATTTAGTCCTGGTAGTTCAATTCTAGAGCACATCATTCATTAACGGTTTTATAGGCCGAGGATTCCCCACTTTGAATGTGAAAGATATTGGTGAAAATCCAGTCCGGGGCACGCGAGGATGCAGCAACTGGCAAGGCTAATAACCCTGTCCTATTGATACAGAGTGGTTCGATTTCTCCTCTTGCTTCCATTATACCCACCGGGCCTCTCAACGATGCTTCCCTCGGTGGGTTTTCTTATCTAAACGTTGACAATACCGAAAATGATGATATAGCATTATTATTAAATAGACGTAGTGTAATTATCATAGGAGAAAGCCGGGCTGGTTCTGTTGACCATCCAGGTGAAGAGTGTAGAAATATTGGTTGTAAAAAGTGGAATCCTTGCCCACAGACCTTGATGACCTCCTAGACAGCTACACATTCTCTTAGCGGCTTAAAATGAAATGCAGGCAGTTAATTCTACCTGTATCTTGCCAATAACCAATATTTAATCATACAGTTGTATGATTAAGATTGGTGAATTACTAAAATTAGCGGCACTATATAGTCTCGCTGCTAAGCTTTCTTTAGCTGGGTTTGAACCCACTAATGAAGCACGCTCAGCTTTCTCATCTTTAGTAGGATACCTCCAGCAAGAGGATCTTATAAAAATTCAGGAGTTCTACATCCAAGCAGGTGAGCCTAATAACTATCCAGAAGATAGGTCTCAAGGGCTTTCCAATTTAGACGCTCTAACTGATAGGCTTCTTCAACAACACGGTGATGATGAGGAGTTTAATGCAATATATCATTCTCTTGATATAATTAATGTAGAAGCGGAGAAAGCATCAAGTGAATCTGGAGCTGAAGAATTTCAATATGAAAATCAATCTCAGGAAGGTGACAGTCAACCACAAGATAACTATGAGGGAACTTCAGATAAGGAAGAGTCTTCATTTGAAAATTTTGTTGGTGATGAGGTTAGGGGGATTGCTGAAAATGTTGGATACCAATCAGGTGAAGAAGTTGCTAGAGAGGGTGGTGGTTCTTTGAAAGATACCGTAAAGAATAAGGAGAGGGTTCAGGCAAGAAGGTCTTACCAAAGACACAATCCAATTTCCAGACCAGATTTTCTTGAGAAAGAAAGGGTCCACGACTCAAATAGAAGAAGTCCGGGATCTAGACAGTATGAAAGCGCTAGAGATCAAATCATAAAAAGACTTATAAACACTGGTATAACAAAAAAACAAGCCATAGAGGATTTTAATGAATCCATTAAATCTAAAGTTCAAAACAGAAATCCAGACCCAGAAAATGAAGCGCAAGTTCGCTTAGAAGAGACTCTAAAATACTTAAATTCATTTAAAACAAAATCGGAAAGCCCTGCTGCTCTTAAGAAGAGGGAACAAAGGAAGCGCAACAAAATACGCAAGCTCTATCTGGAAGAATTAATACAGCAAGATCCTAGTGCTAACGTCAAAGACTTAATTGACCAAATAAAAGCAATGCCTGTGTCTGAAATTGAAGAGATAGGTGGGAGACTTTCTCCAGAAGCATTGGGGCCACTAGTAGACTCAGTAAGCACAGCGCCTACACCAACTACTACATCTCCTGCACCTCCTGCACCCAAGCCTCAACAGGTTAGACCAGGTGTTACAAAGAGAAAAAGAAAAGCTAGTTAACCATTGACCTCTCTGAATAATAGGATATAGTAAAACAAGCCTGAGCCATTAAGGTTCTTTGAATATAAGAGAAAATATTTGCATAAAATCTGTCGAGTGACACAAAATGTATGTGCATAAAAGCACATAGACAAACATGGAATGGAAGTCTAATATTCCTCTCTTCCAACCACCTATTAATCTATGTGCCCTTTGGGGCAGGGATAGCTGGTAGCTATCTAAATAGAACTGTTAGTTTAGGTGCATCCGGGTATAGTGTAATCTGGTAGCACGAATGCTTTGGGAGCATTTAGTTTTGGTTCAAATCCAGATTCCCGGACTAGATAGACTAGTACAGATTGTAAATATTACAACGGAAGAATTAATAAAAATTAAAATGTAGAGCTAAGTAAAAGATTTTCAGTTAGAAATAAAATCAGTGTGTAGGCTAATCTGGTAAGTCGCTCACCCTTACCGATATCTATAGTAAAAAAACGCTGTGTGGCACTAATAATAAAGCACAGCACTGCCAACCTCACCGTCATGAGTGAGGTTGGCTACCTTCCCTGTCGCTTTTTCGTTTATTAATATTGGCAGGTAGCTCAGTCCGGTGAGAGCAGAGTCCTTATAAGGCTCAGGTCGAGGGTTCGAATCCCTTTCTGCCAACCTTAATGGGATATGAATACCATCCCAAATCTTTTACTATTTTTCTTTTATGACAATTAGAACATAAAACTTGACATTTTGATATTTCATTTTTAATTCTATTTATAGAGATGCATCTTGCAACGCCATGAGATATTGCAAATTCCTTTTCTCTCAAGTGATCAAGCTCTAGAACTATAGGGTCATCTTCACCACATTGAACGCATGGATTAGCCATAAGGTAATCATAAACGTATTTCCTTAATTTTTGTTGCCTTTCCTTTTTGGCCTTCAATATGTTTTTCAACTGAGATTCCCTGTTCTCAGAATATTGCTTTTTGGCACGCTCTTTCGAACAAGATCTGCATATTCCCTGTAACCCGTCCACAGTTGATTTCTTTTTATTGAAGTCAGATGCGTCTTTTTCAACTTTACATTTGCAACATTTTTTACTCACAGTTCTTATAAGCGATATTATTGACATATAAGATAGGGATTTCTTTACATGAATAGAAAGGTGTGATAGAAGATCGTATGAATCAATCTCTCCCCCTAATGCTACAGTCAATTTTTGACAACGACCTATATAAGTTTACGATGCAACAGGCTGTGCTTGAATTGTATCCTGATGCAATTGTACAGTACAGGTTTAAAAATAGAGGTTCTCATAAGTTCGGTGAGAGATTTCTTGAGTTGTTCAAATCAGGCCTTGAGAATGTGAAAAATCTTAAAGGTACTGAGGAAGAGTATAAAAAATTCGAAACTCTCTCTTTTATCAAACCCTGGTATGCGGCTTACGTTAAAAGCTTTAGGTTCGACCCATCTCAAATAACGTTCGACATGAAAGATGGCGGTCTATCTCTACAGATTGATGGCCCTTGGCACTCTACTATTTTATGGGAAGTTCCACTGATGGCTCTCATTTCCGAATGCTACTTCCAAATTGAAAAAAAAGATGGTCTTTGGGATATGAAAAATCAAGCATCCAAGCTTGAGCTTAAAGGTAATAGGCTAAGTACTGGTCATTGCAGGTACGCTGATTTTGGTACTCGTAGACGTAGGTGTTATGAGGTACAAGACTTCATTGTTAATAAGATGAAGGATCATTACTGGTTCTCTGGAACATCCAATGTTCATCTAGCATTCAAACATGGTGTACGTCCTATTGGAACTATGGCTCATGAATGGGTTCAAGCTACAGCTGCCCTTGAGAGCATGAATCACCCCAATCGTTTTATGCTTGAAAACTGGGTGAAAGTATACGGCTCTGATCTTGGCATTGCCCTGCCAGACACGTATGGTGCCGAATCCTTCTTCAAGGATTTCAACAAGACGCTGGCATCAATTTATGATGGAGTACGTCATGACTCTGGTGATCCATTCATATTCGCAGACAAGGTTGTACAACATTACAAAGAGATTGGAATTGACCATACCTCCAAAACTATTGTTTTCTCGGACGGCCTTAATGCAGACCTGGCAGCAGAGATTCAGACATATTGTGATAATATTGAAATAAAGTGCTCGTTCGGAATTGGAACATCTTTTACGAATGATTTTGACACGCCAGCTCTAAACATGGTAATCAAGTTATGGTCTGTCAATGGAATGTGCGTGGTAAAGCTTTCGGATAACCCTGGGAAGGCTAATGGCGACGAAGCAATGGTTAAAATCATGAGACACATTCACATGCCGGAGGCATGTATAATGGAAGAAGTAGATGCGAAAACAGCTCCAAAATCTTTTGGTTATAAGCTGAGAAATAATCTTCTAACATTAGAGGATCAGAAAGAAGCATTAACGGATCCTTATTGGGCTTATATATTTGCAAAACATATTCCAGGAGCAGACATTGAAGCCTGTCAAAAAGCAGTAATCAAGGATCCTGAATGGGCTTATGAGTTTGCAAAAGATATTCCAGGAGCTAATATTGAAGCCTGTCAAGGTGGAGCAGTAAAAAATCCTTATTGGGCTTATATATTTGCAAAAGATGTTCCAGGAGCTAATATTGAATTTTGCCAGGAAGCAGCGGTTAATGAGTCAGAATGGGCTTATCATTTTGCAAGAGATGTTAAGGGAGCAGATATTGAAGTTTGTCAGGAAGGAGCAGTAAAGGATCCTGAATGGGCTTATAAATTTGCAAGAGATGTTAAGAGAGCAGATATTGAAGTCTGTCAGGGTGGAGTAATCAAGGATCCTGAATGGGCTTATCAATTTGCAAAAGATATTCCAGAGCAGACATTGAAGCTTGTCAGGAAGCAATAATTAAAGAGCCTGTATGGGTTTATAATTTTGCAAGAGGTGTTAAGGGAGCGAATATTGAAGCTTGTAAGAAAGCATATCAAGGAACAGAATTCGAAAGATTTGATGAATGTTAGAATTTATGATACAGCACGCTAAAACAACTCCGAAATCTTTTGGGTATAGACTCAATAATGGTTTAGTAACCTTAGAGAATCAGGAAGAAGCATTAACAAGTCCTAAATGGGCTTATGAATTTGCAAGAAATGTTACAGGAGCAGATATTGAAGTCTGTCAGGGTGGAGCAATCAAGGATCCTGGATGGGCTTATAATTTTGCAAGATATGTTAAAGGAGCGAATTAAAGGAGCGAATATTTAAGCTTGTAAGAAAGCATATCAAGGAACAGAATTCGAAAGATTTGATGAATGTCAGAATTTATGATACAGCACGCTAAAACATCTCCGAAATCTTTTTGGTATAAGCTGAAAAATGGTTTAGTAACCTTAGAGGATCAGGAAGAAGCATTAACGGATCCTTATTGGGCTTATTATTTTGCAAAACATATTCCAGGATCAAGTATTGAAGTCTGTCAGGAAGGAGCAATAAAGAGTCCTGAATGGGCTTATTATTTTGCAAGATATATTCCAGGAGCTAACATTGAAGTCTGTCAGGAAGCAGTAGTAAAGAGTTATTATTGGTCTTATGAATTTGCAAAGGATGTTACAGGAGCTAACATTGAAGCCTGTCAGGGTGGAGCAATTAAGGAGCCTAAATGGGCTTATTATTTTGCAAGAAATGTTACAGGAGCAGACATTGAAGCCTGTCAGGGTGGAGCAGTAAAGGAGCCTGGATGGGCTTATAATTTTGCAAGATATGTTAAAGGGGCGAACATTGAAGTCTGTCAGGAAGCAATTAAGGATCCTGAATGGGCTTATCAATTTGCAAAAGATATTCCAGAGGCTAACACTTAAACTTGTAATAATTATATAATGGGAACAGGATTCGAAAGATTTAGTGAATGTTAGAATTTTTAATTAGAGATGCGAAAACAGCTCCGAAATCTTTTGGGTATAGACTCAATAATGGTTTAGTAACCTTAGAGGATCAGGAAGAAGCATTAACAAATCCTAAATGGGCTTATGAATTTGCAAAAGATATTACAGGAGCAGATATTGAAGCCTGTCAGAAAGTAGCAGTAAAGAGTCCCAAATGGGCTTATTACTTTGCAAAGGACATTATAGGGGCAGATATTGAAGCCTGTCAGAAAGTAGCAGTAAAGAGTCCTGGATGGGCTTATTATTTTGCAAAAGATGTTACAGGAGCAGATATTGAGGTCTGTCAGGAGCAAGCAGTCAAGGATCCTGTATGGGCTTATAATTTTGCAAGATATGTTAAAGGAGCAGATATTGAATTCTGTCAGAAAGCAGCAGTTAAGGATCCTGAATGGGCTTATTTATTTGCAAAATATGTTAAAGGAGCAAGTATTGAAATCTGTCAGGGTGGAGTAATCAAGGATCCTGAATTGGCTTATCAATTTGCAAAAGATATTCCAGAGGCTAACATTTAAACTTGTAATAAGTATATAATGGGAACAGGATTCGAAAGATTTAGTGAATGTTAGAATTTTTAATTAGAGATGCGAAAACTGCTCCGAAATCTTTTGGTTATAGACTCAATAATAGTTTAGTAACCTTAGAGGATCAGGAAGAAGCATTAACAAATCCTAAATGGGCTTATTACTTTGCAAAAGATGTTCCAGGAGCAGATATTGAAGCCTGTCAGGGTGGAGCAGTTAAGGAGTCTTATTGGGCTTATTGTTTTGCAAGATATATTCCAGGAGCGAATATTGAAGCCTGTCAGGAAGGAGCAATCAAGGATCCTTATTGGGCTTATATATTTGCAAGATATGTTAAAAGAGCAGATATTAAAGTTTGTCAGGGAGGGGCAATCAAGAATTCTTATTGGGCTTATCATTTTGCAAAAAATGTTACAGGAGCAGGTATTGAAGTCTGTAAAGGTTAATCAATCAATAAGCCTGAATGGGCTTATAAATTTGCAAAAGATATTCCGGGATCTAACATTTAAACTTGTAATAAGTATATAATAGTAATAGAGTACGAAAGATTTAGTGAATGTTAGAATTTTTTATTAGAGATGCAGAAAATGCTCCGAAATCTTTTGGGTATAAGATAAAAATAATCTTGTAACTTTAGAGGATCAGGAAGAAGCATTAACGAATCCTGAATGGGCTTATAGATTTGCAAGATATGTTACAGGAGCAGATATTGAAGTCTGTCAGGGTGGAGCAGTCAAGGATCCTTATTGGGCTTATGCTTTTGCAATATATATTCCAGGAGCGAATATTGAAGCTTGTAAGAAAGCATATCATGGAACAGAATACGAAAGGTTTAGTGAGTGTTAGAATTTTTGATTAGAGATGCGAAAACAGCTCCGAAATCTTTTGGGTATAGACTCAATAATGGTTTAGTAACCTTAGAGAATCAGGAAGAAGCATTAACAAGCTCTAAATGGGCTTATGAATTTGCAAAAGACATTATAGGGGCAGATATTGAAGCCTGTCAGAAAGTAGCAGTAAAGAGTCCTGGATGGGCTTATAGATTTGCAAGAAATGTTAAAGGAGCAAATATTGAAGTCTGTCAGAAAGTAGCAGTAAAGAGTCCTGGATGGGCTTGTAGATTTGCAGGAGATATTCCAGGAGCAGACATTGAAGCTTGTCAGGAAGGAGCAATCAAGGAGCCTGTATGGGCTTATAGATTTGCAAGAGGTGTTAAGGGAGCAAACATTGAAGTCTGTCAGGAGCAAGCAATTAAAGAGCCTTATTGGGCTTATTATTTTGCAAGATATGTTAAGGGAGCAGATGTTGAAGTTTGTCAGGAAGCAGTAATCAAGGATCCTTATTGGGCTTATGAATTTGCAAAAGATGTTAAGGGAGCAAACATAGTAATCTGTCAGGGTGGAGCAGTTAATGAGCCTGTATGGGCTTATTATTTTGCAAGAGATATTACAGGAGCAGACATTGAAGTTTGTCAGGAAGTAGTAAAGGGTTCTGAATGGTCCCATATATTTGCAAGAGACGTTAAAGGGGCGAGCATTGAAGTCTGTCAGGGTGGAGCAGTAAAGGATCCTAATTGGGCTTATCATTTTGCAAAAGATATTGCAGGAGCAGATGTTGAAGTTTGTCAGGAAGTAGCGGATAGCGAATGTTAGAATTTTTGATTAGAGATGCAGAAACTGCTCCGAAATCTTTTGGTTATAAGCTAAAAAATAATCTTGTAACTTTAGAGAATCAGGAAGAAGCATTAACAAGTCCTAAATGGGCTTATAATTTTGCAAAAGATGTTAAAGGAGCAGACATTGAAGCTTGCCAGGAAGGAGCAATCAAGGAGCCTGTATGGGCTTATTACTTTGCAAGAGATATTCCAGGAGCGAATATTGAAGTTTGTCAGGAAGCAGCAATCAAGGATCCTATATGGGCTTATCATTTTGCAAAACATGTTAAAGGAGCAGACATTGAGGTTTGTCAGGAAGGAGCAATCAAGGAGCCTTATTGGGCTTATATATTTGCAAGAGACGTTACAGGAGCTAACATTGAGGTTTGTCAGGAGGTAGCAATAAAGAGTTCTGTATGGGCTTATCATTTTGCAAAGGATGTTACAGGAGCTAACATTGAAGCCTGTCAGGAAGCAGCAATCAAGAATCCTAAATGGGCTTATAAATTTGCAAGAGATGTTACAGGAGCAGACATTGAAGCCTGTCAGGAAGCAGCAATCAAGGAGCCTAGATGGGCTTATAAATTTGCAGAAGATATTGCATGAGCAAATATTAGAGGCATCATGGTTAAATCACTATACTTGAAGGGTATTTAGCATGTTAGAATTTTTAATTAGAGATGCGAAAACAGCTCCGAAATCTTTTGGTTATAAGCTAAAAAATAATCTTGTAACTTTAGAGGATCAGGAAGAAGCATTAACAAGTCCTAAATGGGCTTATAAATTTGCAAGATATGTTCCAGGAGCAGATATTGAAGTCTGTCAGGGTGGAGCAATCAAGGATCCTGGATGGGCTTATAATTTTGCAAGATATATTACAGGTGCAGACATTGAGGTTTGTCAGGAAGGAGCAATCAAGGATTCTTATTGGGCTTATAGATTTGCAAGAGATGTTAAAGGAGCAAATATTGAAGTTTGTCAGGAAGCAGCGGTTAATAAGCCTGTATGGGCTTATAATTTTGCAAAACATATTCCAGGAGCAAGTATTGAAGTCTGTCAGGGTGGAGCAATCAAAGATCCTGAGTTGGCTTATAATTTTGCAAAAGATATTAAGGGAGCAGACATTGAAGTTTGTCAGGAACAAGCAATCAAAGATCCTGGATGGGCTTATAATTTTGCAAGATATGTTAAAGGGGCGAATATTGAAGTTTGTCAGGGTGGAACAGTCAAGAGTTCTTATTGGGCTTATCAATTTGCAAAAGATATTCCGGGATCTAACATTTAAACTTGTAATAAGTATATAATAGTAATAGAATACGAAAGATTTAGTGAGTGTTAGAATTTCTGATACAGCACGCTAAAACATATCCGAAACCTTTTAGGTATAGACTTATTAATGATCTAGTAAATTTAGAGGATCAGGAAGAGGCATTAACGAATCCTGAATGGGCTTATAGATTTGCAAGAGATGTTAAAGGAGCAAATATTGAAGTTTGTCAGGAAGTAGTAATTAATAGTTCTAGATTGGCACGCTGCGCTGCTAGCTGCGCTGCTAAATGTGAGCGCAAATTTGATGAACAAAAGTACCAAGTCCTTACGCGAAAGGCTGAGCTTAGTAGTTCAGGGCGACCAGTGGATAGATGGTATCCTTGATGATAAATTAAGTAGTATTATCGATTACTGATAACTGAAACTACTGACCTTGATATGGAGGGGTTAGGGTAAGGTTGAATAATCGTTGGTTCAAAAATAGATGCCGACAAGGCTAAAGAAACAAACTCTCTTACGCAAATTATTGTGGATAGAATTCATCCTAAGAAAAATAATGGCTTAAGAATTGTTTAGTTGTCGAGCTACATAAATTAAATTCTTATCTTAAATAAGATTAATTGCAGGGGTCAGTATAATTACCGATCCCTATTTGTTACTATAAGGAAATATAATGGCTAAAGAAATTAAATTTAGAGAAGAATCATCAAAGAAGATTTTAGCTGGAGTTAACGCTTTAGCAAATACCGTAAAGGTTACTCTTGGACCAAAGGGTCGAAATGTAATCCTTGATAAGGGTTATGGAACACCGGTCATTACTAAAGATGGGGTTTCTGTAGCCAGGGAAATAAGCCTTGAAGATAAGTTTGAGAATATGGGTGCACAGATGGTTAAGTCTGTAGCTTCTAAGACCAACGATGTAGCAGGTGATGGAACGACAACTGCTACAGTCCTTGCACAGGCTATTTTTGCAGAGGGCAACAAGCTTATTGCATCTGGTCACTCACCTATGGATATCAAGTCTGGAATTGACAAAGCTGTAAAGGCTCTTGTTGATGAGCTTAAAACCTTTTCAAAGGATACTCAGGACCCAGCGGAGATTGCTCAGGTTGGAACAGTATCTGCGAATGGTGATGAAACTGTTGGTGCCCTCCTAGCTGAGGCTATGGAGAAGGTTGGCAAGGAAGGTGTTATCACTGTTGAAGAGGCACAGGCGCTTGAGACATCACTCGATGTTGTTGAGGGTATGCAGTTCGACCGTGGATACCTCTCTCCATACTTCTGTACCGATCCAGTAGCGATGGAGTCTATCCTTCACGATCCATACATTTTAGTATCAGAGGGCAAGATTTCTAATCTGGCAGACCTGGTTCCGTTACTAGAAGTAATATCTCAGAAGAAGAGACCGATCCTCTTCATCGCTGAGGATGTTGATGGGGACGCTCTACCAGGACTAGTTCTTAACAATATGCGTGGAGCAATCGTTTGTGCATGCGTTAAAGCTCCCGGCTTTGGGGATCGTCGCAAGGAGATGCTTCGTGACATTGCTATCATTACAGGCGCAACTGTTATCTCTGATGATACCGGCCTCACACTTGATAAGGTAGCCCCATCACATCTTGGCCAAGCAAATAAGCTTATCATCACCAAGGACAACACTACTATCATTGATGGTAATGGTTCTGTTGAGGATATTAAACAGCGTCAAGATGAGCTTCGCAATCAAGTCGATAATGCTCCATCAGAGTATGACCGTGAGACATTGCAGAATCGTCTTGCTAAGTTGGTTGGCGGTGTTGCTGTCATCAAGGTCGGCGCTCCCACTGAGACTGAGATGAAGGAGAAGAAGGATCGTGTAGAGGATGCTCTTCACGCAACTCGTGCCGCTGTTGAAGAAGGCATTGTGCCTGGTGGCGGCGTAGCTCTAATTCGCGCACAGGTTGCTCTTGATAGGCTTGACCTTGCGGAGGGTTCATCAGAAATGGCTGGTGTCTCTATCATTCGCAGAGCTGTTGAGGAGCCTCTGCGCCAGATTGCGGCAAATGCTGGCCTTGAAGGTGCTATCATTGTTGATAGGGTTCGCACAGGTGGCAAGGATAATGCTAACTTCGGGTACAATGCTCGTACCAATGAGTACGGTGACATGGTTGCCCAGGGTGTCATTGATCCAGTAAAGGTTGTTCGCTCTGCTCTGCAGAATGCAGCATCCATTTCTGGTCTACTTCTTACAACTGGAGCTATGGTTACAGATAAGGTTGAACCTAAACCTATTGCTCCTCCGGGCGCTGGAGGATTACCTCCAGGCATGGGTATGTAAATATAAAGTGTCGAGAGCATGAAGGCCTGCTATCATTAGATAGTGGGCCTTTATGATTTTGAACAAAGAAAAAACTATCCAAATAATCGCTGACTTTCTTTCAGATTACATAAACTCTACGTCATTAAAAAGCTTCTACATACAGGATGGCACCAATCTAAATCTAAACATAAAAATATGTGAAAGAGCTAGAAGGAAGTGTGGTGCTCAAATATATCTCATATGGAAGGATAGTGAAGAGGATAACTATGAGTTTGCAAAGCATATTGGCGACGCAGATAAACATAATTGTTTAATTGTATCAGGGCTATGTAAAACAGATTCTATAAATAGGTCTTTTTACAAATACGATAGTGATAAGCTCGCAGACATATATCCCCTTTTAGATTTATACAAATCCGAAATCATTCAGATTGGAGGTACTAAAGATCTCCATTCAGAACATAAAGACATAGAGTATGCGGATAGACAGAATGAGCAGAACGGGATAATAATCTCTAAAGAATCTCCATTAAAACATGAAGATTGGTTTAAGTATACGAAGCACCAAAAAGAGGTGATTGCAAAAATGCATGCTCGTGAAAAATCCACACGCCATAAAGATTTAGTGTCGAGAGGTGCTATATATCCCCGTCTTCGTAATCTGGATATACTAAAATGAAACTCACTAAGTCAGATTACGACAGAATACATACATATGGATTTTCCGAAGATAATCCAGGATATAAACCAGAGGTAATTGAATCTCCTAATGGAGATGAAAAATGGGATGAGAAAAAGAAATACGCGCATATCGCTCCTAAATACCTTACTCCACATAGCGTAACTGCTGATGCAGATGAAGTTTGGAAGGTATATAATGAGGCAAGAAAAGAATCTGATAGGATTTGTGAGGCCCTTGATATTCCTAAGGAATTCTGGGGAGGTGATGATTCTACTCTAAGGATTTTAGATTACCCACCAGGAGCCACCACAGCCCCTCACACGGACTTTGACCTCTTCACCATCTGCTTGTACAGAGATGATATGAAGGCTTTCAAGTACCTCTCTGGTTCCGGTGATTCATTGCTGTATAAAGCAAGGAAGATATCTCCCGGCCTTCACTTTGGAGAACTGATGACTGAGGTTAATGGGGCTACTGCTACTAAGCACGAAGTACTTGGAACTACGAATAGGCAATGCTCCGCTGTCTTCTTCGTAGTTCCAGATCATAAGGCTAAGCTCCCATCAGGCATTACAGTAGGTGAGTGGATGGAGGAGCGTAAGAGTAGATCGAGGAAGACTAAGTGAATGAAACTCCTAATGCTCTCTAAAAAGGTAGAGGAATAAGTAGGAACGTTGAGAACTTTTATAACTAGGGGCTTTGCATAGTCTGGAAGCTTAAAATAGTGAAGATATTAGGAATAGACAAATGAAAATAATACTAACAATAGGTGAACTACACTTGGCAGCACAAAACGGATCTCTTCGTCAGATTGAATCCATGTCCAGGAACCTTCCCGATAAGCATGGTTTCGATGGCCCAGGCTGGAACATCCATATTGAAGGAGCAGCAGGGGAGATAGCAGCAGCTAAAGCTCTTGGTATGTTCTGGGGTGGATCAGTTAATACCTTCAAGTCAGAAGGCGATATTGGCAGACTTGAAATCAGAACCACATCAACCAAGAACAATAGACTCATTGTTCGTAATGGTGATAATGATGACGCTGCATTTGTTCTTGTTGTTGGGCGCGCTCCAACGTACCAAGTTGTTGGTTGGATGAGGGGTTCCGAAGCCAAGCAAGAGAAGTACGTTTCCGCTCCAGGTGGCCGCCCTCCAGCATACTTCGTTCCCAGAGAGGACTTGCACTCTATAGAGAGTCTTAAAGAGTGAAATTCCTCTAAACTTTTTAAAAGAAAATCTCAGCAGGAAAAGCTAGCTGCTGAACTTCTAAAAAGAATCATTGTGCTTGTTACTGGGAAATGTAAAACTGTTCTGTCCAATAGGTCAGAGTACATAGATTCTGAAGGTGTCACCTACAACCTTTGAAATAGATTCTAGGAATGGCAGGTTTGGTCACAAGGTTAAGTGGGGCGGAGAAAATTGGGTAAAAGTATGAAGATTACATTAACGAAAGGTGAAATGTTTCTAGCAGCTCAGAATGGCACTCTTAGAGTTATAGAGTCCATCATCAAGGGCTTGCAAGATAGGCACGGCTTTGATGGTCCAGGCTGGGACATCAACGTTGAGGGGGCGGCTGGCGAAATAGCTGCCGCTAAAGCGTTGGGTACTTACTGGGGTGGTACCGTCAACACATTCAAAAGTATGGGCGATGTTGGCGACTTAGAAGTAAGGACACGCTCCAAGGATTACTACGAGCTTATAGTCAGAGAGGGCGATAATTCAAATGCCATCTTTATACTTGTAACTGGACAATCACCAAACTACAATGTTGTTGGGTGGATTAAAGCTTCTGATGCTAAACAGAAGAGATGGCGTAAGACACATGGTGGGAGGCCGCCCGCATATTTTGTTCCACATGAAAACCTACGACCCCTCGAAGAATTAAAGCTATGATTTATAAGGTGATAATGAAATACATCTATGAACATGATGATTATGATTATGCTCAGATGATTAATATGCTTTCCCACAAATTCGTTTGGGATAAGAATGAAAGATCCACGGGATGGTTAACAGGGTCCTCTTCATACAAAAGGCATTACAAATGCTTGGAGTGTGAGGTTTCATTTTGCGTCTCTCCGCACCTTTCAGTACGTGGTATGAGAGATGGAAAAAGCATAAGCCTATTCGAAGGTGATGCTATAAACTCATGTGACATGGAGAAAAAGATAGCTAACCTCGGCGGCTATGCCGATGTTCCACAGTCCTTCACTTATGTAACATGTACCAATCCCATTAAAGGGCTTAAATGATTAAAATCATACTTAAATATTTATATGATAGTGGTAAGTACGACCACGAATCGCTCATTAACACTGTAAGTCATAGGTTTAAATTCGTCTATACTGAAAGACAAAGTGGCTGGGTAACTGGGGGTTATTCTAAAAGGCTTAGATATTATAAGTGTATGGATTGCGGAATGCCAGCCGTGTTTGATTTGAACTGGATTTTAGAATGTATGAAGAAAGGCGAGCCTCTTGAGTATCACTCATTCATACATTCGTGTGATGAGTTTCAAAAGATTAAAGAACTTGATAATGATAATTAGGATGCGCAGACCATGAACTCTTCATTCAAATATAGGCCATCACCTCCTACTCTTACCTCATAGAACCTCTCTACTGTACTTATCCTTGTAAGAACAAAACCAAATCTATTAGGGCTTTTCTTTTGCAGCCTTGGGCTACATTTTTTTCTTTGTATTCTAACCGGAACGATATCCGTATTTCCAGATATCGTAACGCGATGATAAATACTTTTCGTTCCATTTTGTGATGATTTTACACATTCCCTAATTGTGGCTCTAAGCCCTAATGACCTAGATAGGAAGCAAACGTCTTCTGCAAGCTGTTTTGATTTTGAAATATAATCAAAGACTGAATTTGATCTTGATCCATCAGTGTCAATTAGACCGGCTAAAACTTGCAACCTATCCTCTTTCGAATTACTTTTATAAAGTTCCGGAATGAATTTATTACCACACATAATATGCCTTATACCAATAGAATCGGCAGCTATAATAAGGGAGTTTTTTACAATTTGCTGTGTGCCACTTGAGAGATAATAAGAATTAAATCCATTACCCCCACCGTTGCTAATTCTTATTTTTAAATTGAAAATTTCAGCTTGTCGATATACCTCATCAATAATCTCTTTATCAATAGTGGTAACTCCTATACTTGAACCAATATGCCCATCTCCGAGCAGTACTCCTAAAAAGTAAGAATCCATTACTACTGGCTCTTTTCCAAAATTAAAATAATTAGACTTTAATTTATACAGATGTTTAAATGTTTTACTTTTACTTATGTATTCTGAAACCGGAATTATGAAATCTGGCTTATACGATTTTTCCGATTTTTTAGTAGTAGTGCTTACGATGTAAATGTAGCCATCTTTCTTGGAGTATATTGATTGATTATTTTTAGTTTTCAACTCAAAAATTTCATCATAACATTCCGACACTGAAATGATTTTTTTATATTTTTGGTCTGGTGACGGGACAAGATCTCCAACTTTCAATTCATTTATATTTTTTAACCCGTCGAGAGTTACCATTCTATCTACACCCTTATGTAATGACATATCTATCCTTTAATAATTCCAACCAGTATTGGTATATATAGCAATGCCCAGATTCAAATTAAGAAGATATCAAGAAAGATGCCTAGAGGCATTTAATAGCTGGTACAACAGTAAATCAAAATCCAAAGAACTTAAGGATAGATTAGCTACAGTTATATTGCCAACGGGTACTGGTAAGAGTCTAACTGCGGTTTCTTGTGTAGAACAGCAAATAAATAAGGGTAAGCCTATTAAGGTTTTGTGGTGCGCTCATAGGGAAGAATTAATATCTCAAGCAGAGAGGGAGTTTATATTAAACATACCTGATGCTAATATTCAAGTAGAGATGGCTAAAAATAAGGCCAATTCTAGTGCTGACATTATTGTTGGCTCAGTCCAAACAATGCGTGGTGACCGTGAAAACATGCGGGATTTTAAGCCTGACCTAATCGTAATTGATGAGTGGCATCACTACCACAAAGAGAATGTCCAATACAACGGTCTCATTGAGAGGTATCCGGATGCCAAGGTACTAGGCCTCACAGCTACTCCATTTAGATTCATTGGTGGAGACTTGCCCCTTGGCATTAAGCTAATAGAAGTGGACATTGGTACGGCTATAGCCCATGACTACCTGTCCATCCCAAATGCTGAGGTTCTTAAATCCAACGTATCACTTGCTAAGGTTAAATCTAGAGCTGGTGATTTCGCTGTTGGAGAGCTGTCCACTGCGGTGAATACCAAAGAGCGTAACTGGATGATTACTAAACGTCTAGTATCAGCTATTCAGGATGATGGTCGTCAAGGCATACTGTTTGGTGTTGATGTTCAGCACTCCAAAGACATGGCTCAGATGCTACGTGAAGTTGGAGTAAGGGTTGCTGAGGTGTACGGTGAGACGGACAAAGAGGAACGTAGGGTCCTTATGGATAAGATCCGTAACAGAGAGATTGATGTTCTCTGCAACTGTCTCGTAGCTACAGAGGGCTTCGACATTCCCCACTTGGATTTCGTATGTATTGCACGCCCAACTAAGTCACTGGGCTTGTATTGTTTAAGTCTTGATACAGATGTTTTAACAAAAAACGGATGGAAGAACCACTCTAATGTTACCAGTGATGATATTTTATATTCGCTTGATTTAAGTGATAATAAAATTAAAGAATCAAAAACTGTAGATATCATTAATAGGCCACTTAGCAGTTCTGAGTATTTTGTAGAAATTGACTCTCCAACTCTAAAACTTAGAGTAACCAATAAACACAATATGGTTTACACGGATAAGAGATCAAGCAAATATTCAATGATAACTGCTGAAGAATTATTAGGGAGAAAGTCCGAGTATATTGTTCCAATTTCTGGTGAACAAGATGCTCCCGGTATTGACTTGGTAGATGATGAGATTAGGTTTATTGGCTGGTTTTTATCTGATGGAACTATTGTAGAAACTAACAATCAGATAACTATAACTCAAGATGTCAATCAGTCATGTAATGATGATATTGAAAAATGCTTAAATGGCTGTGGTTTTAAGTATACAAAATCAGAGAAGACAAGGGATACTAAATTTAAATATAGTTCTAAAATAAATATATACACCATATCTAGAGGGGAGCCACGAAGTACTGATAAGCATCTTTCTGGATGGAGTCGATTATCTCAATACATAGATAAAAAATTATCCAAAAAACTAGAAAATATATCTAGACAGCAGTTATCCGTTTTACTGGAGGCTATCCATCTTGGTGATGGAGCCAAAATGAAAGGTCAAAGTTGGACAGGAAGATCTTATCACATAAGCACTGGAAACTTTGAATTTGCAGAGAATCTTCAAAGCCTATGTGTAAGAAGGGGTTTTAAATGCAATTTATCTAAGCGCTCTTTTAACAAAAATCCCCTATACTATCTTCATATAAAAGATACTACAAACGGGATGGTAGGAGGTTCTTCCTATACAGATAGAGAAGTGTTGAAAAAATCAGCTCAAACGATCAATCAAGAGCGCTGTTGGTGTGTTGAGTCAGAATACGGAACCCTAATTACCAGGTATAATGGCTTTGTAAGCATTGTTGGAAATTGTCAAATGATGGGCAGAGGCCTACGTCTAAGTGAGGGTAAAAAGGACTGCTTAATATTAGATATTTTTGATACAGTTAAGGTAACTCAGGGTGTTGCATCCTATAAGAAAGTTGCGGCCGATGGCGACATTGATGGCTCAAGGCGCAGGACCGATGCTATCATGAAGGAAGTACTGCCCAGTAAGCTTGATAACTTTCCTGTAGTAATGAGGCTCGGCAAGGGTGATGCCTGGCAGATTGATAACTCAACATGGTTTGCTCCATCTTGGATACTTGACACTAACCAGTGGGTAGTCACTTGGTCTAAAAGGACTGAGCGTAAGAAAATTGAAGGATTCAAGTGGTCTCCAATGAAATACACCCCAAAAAAGACTGTACTTCAGTCTAAGCCAATTGAGGTTCGTCACCCCAAGTATGGAGAAGGTATTGCTCATGACATCAATTATGGTACTGATGACCACTACCTCGTAGTTGATCTTGGTATCAATGGTACGAAGAATCTTGCTATGTCAGCCCTGGAAACAAAGGAAGACCAGTATGAGGTAATCAATATAGACAATCCAATCAAGAGAGCCTTCTACATTGTAACTAATGACTCTAGGTCTTACTGTAGGGTTATTGCAATGATTAAAGAAGACGATGTCTTCTCTATTGAAACTGATATCAAGGGCGATGAGACAACGGTGAACGAAGTTATCAGATCTTTTGCAAGTAACGATAACATGACGCCTATCGTCAAGAAGGATGCGACTTGGAGAAAGCGTGCTGCATCTGATAAGCAGAAAAACCTTATCAAGAACATGGTTACATGGGGTAAACTAGATAGCGGCATTGATATCACTACACTGTCTGGTGGTGATGCATCCAATCTAATGGATCAGGTAGATTGGAAACCGACCATTAACAAGCTCTTCGGTGCCAAAACTCGTCAGGAACTGGTTGGGTACATGAAAGAATTTGACGATGTTTAAAAAGATACAGGTTACAAAGGATCTGCTTATTTAAGCCATCAAAATTTGGAATAAGTACCTGTCCCGTAGGGTATAGATGCAAAAACTGTGCGATTAAAATAATGTATACAAAAAGAAAATGAATAAGGACATCTAGATAAAGGGTATCCTGACCTACATATAAAGATGTTCCGAATATAAAGAAAAAACATGTTAAAGGCATTGGATTAAAATGAATAAAAAAATACCAGAATACAAATTCCTATTAAACGAAGGACTTGGAGATGAATTTCTCCCAACAAAAGGAGAGCCGGATGCCACAGGATGGGATGTAAGATCTACTATAGATATTAATCTAACTACGGGTGATTATTTCAAAATCCCACTCGGATTTAGAGCATTCTCACCAAAGGGTTGGTGGTTTCAATTACACCCCAGAAGCTCATCTTTCGTTAAAAAATATATGCATAATTTAATAGGTATAATAGACGAGGCCTATTCTAATGAGGTAATTTTTGCTGGCCAATATGTTCCAGATTCTAAAAGTGGTATATTACCTAGTTTAAAAATATCAAAGGGTGATAGAATTGGTCAAATAATACCAATTGAAAGGCAGGAAATGAAGGTTACGAGGGTAACTAAAGAGGAATTTAATAATTTATGTAAGCAGCGAAATGCTGAGCGTTCAGGAGGGTTTGGATCGACTGGGTGATCTGTAAGGACAGTATGAAGAGTTTATTAGCTCTAGTGCTGTCTTTATCTTTTCCTACTTCTTGTGCTAACAACCCTGAGCCTGAGCTGCTGCAAGAACTACAGGAACGCGCAGAGGTTTTTAACTTGGACGACCCCGTTGAGTTACAGGTGAGCTACAGGGATAGCGTGAAATTGAGAAGGAGAGCCCTATAAGTGTTCTCTGGCTTTATAGAAATATGGCTGGGTGTGGCAAGATTCATAAATACAAACTTTGCATCTACTAGGAGCGGGCTCAGTGAATTCAAGGGAGCACTCGCCCCATCATCAATGCTTATCATTAACGCAGATGGAGATGTAGTACTAACCACAGTTGGCCTTATTCCTCCTGATCAAATCATATCTGTACTTGCCAAGGCAATGCAGATGAATGAGCGCATCATGGAAATGAAGCATGGCCCCAAAGTACATCCAGGATCAGAAGCAATTGCACCGCATATACCGACTTTCCAAACCAATAACTTCTAGAGCCCAATCAATAGCCTCCGCAAGAGCTCAACTTGGTAAACACTTTGAACACACTATATCTATGTGTGGACTTACCCATACCTCTTCATGGAGAAATTGGGCTGATTCTTATGGTAATAAGTTAAAAATATATAAAAATGGTTCTATTAAAATAATACCTGGAAATAATACTGGTAAAATTACGGACATTTACTCTAAATCATCATTTGAATTTATATCAAACAATTCTTATTGGGCGATGTTTGTGTACTCCCAGGACAGTATAGCCTTCTGGTTCATTGGTAATGACGGGGTATTGAGGGTTATATCCCGCATAGGAGATAAGTGGGTAAATACACCACCACTTTTATCAGGGTCTCATATATTAAAAATGATTTCAGTCTCCTATACTTTAGATGAAGTTAAACGCATAAATATCGAGAGTGCCGGAATTGATGAACAATTTAATTGTTCTGAAGGATATATGACTTCATGGCCCCCTGAGAATTCAGAGATTAAACAAATACTAGAGGAAAAGAGAATTGCCTAAAGATGATGTTATAGAAATGAACGCAATCGTTACTGCCGCTAAGGGTTATGGAATGTTTGAAGTTGAACTTGAGAATGAAATGGAGGGTACAAAAATGATTTGTACCCTTGGCGGTAAGATTCGCAAATTCAACATCAAGATCATTGAGGGCTCTCAAGTAAAGATAGAGATTTCAGTTTATGATATGTCCAGTGGACGAATCGTTTATCGAATTAAGTAATAAAATAAGGAAGAAATGTATGCTAGACCAACCAAGTAATTTTGTACCGCCCGGAAGATTGAAAGAACTACGGGGAGATTTATCAATCCCAGAGTCAGCTGGAAATAGATTTATTCTTATTCCCGTATCAGATGATAAGAAGGAGACTGATGGAGGAAAGGTTTTCTCTAGATGGTCTATCGCTGATAGAGAATACAAGGTTTGGTTCAATAACTCATACGGTAAGATGACTGATTGGCTTGGTCAAATCAAAACAGCTCAGGTTCAGTCCGACACAGTAGTTGCATGTCTCCTATGCAAGAAGGGCGATGAGATCGACTACGATGCACTTGAAAAAGCTATTGATGTAGCTGGTAAGGAAGCAGCTAACAACTCAGGATCTATCCATATGGAGAAGATTGGAGACTGGGAAAGGGTTGAGAAGATTATTACAGCTAAGCTTTTGAAGCGTGGGCTGAATGTAAATGTCTATACTCGATGATGTAGACAGCTGGCCTCTAAGGCCTTCCAAGTACTACGTGAATGAAGATGAGTACATCGATATAGTAAGGTGGCTAAGGAAGGTCTGAAGAGTGTAGGTGCTGAAGTAAGTTATGCATCTGCACTCTGTGATCCAGATGATCCGGGTAAAATTACGGTATCATGTACTTATACACCAATTCAGCCCCTATCGTTCATAACTATGGAGTTCGATCTGTCTAAGGATGAAGAGGTTGAGGACTGTCAAAAAAGCGAATGTTTGACAGGTACGGTCAAGGACCCGTTCCAGATCATCAATCCAGAAACCCTTATGAACACTCAGATTACTCTCATGAATCAAAGATCTACGATTGTTCAGGTTGTGATACTTCAGACATCTACGTCTGTAACTTTCCCCATGACGGAGAAGAACCCTGATAAACTGTACTCATAAAATGAAATCTTAGAAGGTATTATATTTTCTGCAGAATATAGTCGTAAACCATCTAATACCCAGCACCTTTTCCCTCATTGAAACCTAGCCTTTCCTGGGTTTTCCTGGGTTTTCTTTTTGCCATTTTACACTTTATACATGTTTTATCATTCACTCCCAAGGAACTCTATCCATTTTATAATTTACAAACCCCTCTATTGATGCAAAGTCCAATCCGCAGCAGTCTATTTTACCCCTTCTCAACTGGTAATGCGTAACTAATCCCGAATACTCAGTTGGATTTTCCATTACAGTAGTGAGAGATTCATTATTACCATCTCTTGGAAATGTAGACGGTACATCTGGAAACAACTCACAAAAACCCCATATAAGATGGTTAAGAGACTTCATTTGTGCATCAGTAAATGTATGAACTTTTAGAGTGGTACCGTGAATTGGAGCTACAGTGTTGCCATGCTCTGGCACGTCCCATTTTTTCCTATCCCCTGCATCATACATATCTGCATCATATAATTGAGGCATCATTGCCATCTCAACCCCTGGACCCATTGAATTAAATGAGGTGCCGTCAGTGTGACGTCCTTGAGACCACCCGAGTTTGTTAATCGGAAGATGTTGATAAATTGTTGCGAACCCATCCTCATCGCAGTCGTCGTCTATGGAGAAATTAGCTGATAAACCTCTAGCTTTCAGTCCATTAAAGCAGTGTTTTGCTCGATAAGTAACTGACCAATGGACAGTGAACTGTGAGATCTTCTTCCGAAGAGACTCAAGGTCTTTACACTTGGTTGGAGTGTACTTCCACGTATTAATCAGGTTGAACCCTTGAGGTTCATCCCATTTAACAACTCGGCATCCAATATCGAATGCGTCCTCTTCCCTATCTGTTGCCCAAATCTTAGTATTACTCATATATTCTCCCTACTGAGATATGGCAAAGAAGTAGTAAGGAGCTATCTCAAGGCTTTATTCATCAATGCTGATTTACAAGAAACAACACTAACTGACTCCCGTGCATGTGCTGTAGGCAAAAACAACCTGGATTTTAGTCCGGAATTATAGACAACAACTCCGTAGACATAAGAACAAATAGAACAGATTAAACAAAGCTCTTGTCCATTTGATTTTAATACATACCAATTATGAGTGAGAAGATCCTCAGAATCTGCGTGTTTTATCAGATATTTAAGCTTTTCGTCCTCTGACTTAAGCATATCATCTTCTAGTATGAGCATGCCTCCTCCTAAAATTTTATAAAATACCTTATATTACCATATTATTTCAGCATTAGTCTTTCCTATAGTAATATACCGTCATATTTATAGATTTCTAATGGGATAACTTTGGGTTTTATATGAAAAGACTAATTACACTAGCCAACTTGTTTGATAAGATGGCAAATCGTGAAAATCGTAGAGCGATTCAGCCTGCATGGCAGCAGCGACAAGAGTTTCAGGATCAGTTGGTACCTCAATCATCTCAGCCTGCTAAGTTGGAATCTGACCAGTGGGATATGGATAATTTTGACTTCGGAGCAAGTCCTGAACCAGCTATTGCGGCTGAGCCCCTATACGAAAATATAAACACTCAAGGCGGACCACCATCTGCACCACCATTTTCTGGGGCAATACAATCAGGGCAGCCATTTGAAGGACTTGACATTACCCCTGTTAGAGAAGAGCGGACAGAACGTCCAAAAAAGAAGAAGAGGGAAAAGGAGAAAACTCCCGCTCAACTTGCCGATGAATATTGGGCAGATAAGGCTGAGAAAAATCCAATCAACATTAAAGAATGGCATGAGCAAATTGCAAATCTCGACCAGAAAAAGAAGGATGAGAAAGAACCAGCTATGCCTGAGGATGAGGCTTTCGAGCAGGCTGACGAGCGACTTCAAGAAATTGAAAGTGAAATTAAAAGATTAATTGAATCCATTGATGGAAAAAGATTATCTATGCTTATGGATGAGAGGGAAGCTTCTTCGTATTCTAAGAAAATGCGAACGCAAGGTATGGGTGGCGAAATTAAAGAGGTTCGCTTTGAAAGGAATGAATATACCCCTGACGGCAAGCCATTTTCTAAGTGGGTTCTTATTAAACCTGGTACTGGTGGTGAAGTAGTATCAGTACTACAGGACGTTTATAAACTAAAAGCTAACTATAACAATATTAGGGGTTCAAAAAGGAGTAGGAAGGGTAGGGAATCAGTAGCGAAGAGTGATAGGTTAGATAAAATGCTAGAACAACTGGAAAACGCTCAAAGAGGGCAGTCTAGGGTTAGCCCAAATCCTGAGCTAAAAGAAGAAATTAAACCAAACGAAAGAAGAGAGATGTACAAAAGGAAATTCGAAGAAGGGGGTGCGAAGAAATCCCACACTAATAGATTTGAAGTTTTCTATAAGTAAAAAAAAAGCACCTTCTAGGTGTTTTTTTTATTTTAGAAGTATCTTTCTCATAATCAACTGCCTTATTATACTCGACTTCATAAAGCACCGTGAGGTATCCTATAACATTTCTAGACTGTCCGGGATCACCTGTAACCTAACAGATGTGTTTTGATTCTGATTCAGCCCTTTTCCAAATCTCATGAACAACATCAATCTCAGAAACTATAGGAATGGGGTAGTTAAAGTACACAACTAGTCTGCCAAATTTTTGTTTTACCTGGACTAGCGTAAAGCTTTCCAACTGCTCCGGCGTAAGATTTTCAGTAATGTACTTCTCAGTCTCAAGACCGTACTTAACCATCAAGTCGTACCAACCATCTTTGATTACGAATTCAATATTACTCTTCCCAAACTTGAAGGTATTGGGACACATTTCGTAAAGCTTAATTATTTTATCCTCTGATACAGACATAAATTAAATATTACCTAGTTACTCCATAGTCCATAAGCAAAAAAACGCCCGCATCTTAACGACACGGGCGCTCCTATATAGGTTGGCTATATAGGTTGGTTTTATCCCCAGTTACCCAAAGATACGGTAACTATACCAAAAATGCACACAATGTCAATGTCTCATGGCATTTCTTGGACAGATTCTTTTTGGACCTTAAGTCTCCTGGTAAAAAGCTTCTCCGAAATATCCAGTAGCTGATCGGTATTTACCAGAGCGTCAAGCCACCTATCAGGGATAGCCTTGTAACCATAGAATGCTCCCATCAGAGCACCCGCTATAGCGCCTACCGTATCAGCGTCGTTGCCCTTATTGACCACTGCCACAAGGCCGTCTTCGAAGTTCTCAGACAGGTAGAAACCGGATAGTGCAGACTCGATAGAGTCTACTGTGTACCCACCATTGTTGGTATCGCCCCACTTTTTATTCTCAATACCCTTAATGGAATCAATAATCTCATCATTTTTAATAAAATCCTTTACTAATTTATGCATGAAAAACATTGCTTCTTTCTTATCCATAGAGCGCTCAATCATTTCATGAAGCATCTCCACTTCAAGGATACACGTTTCGATACATCTAACATCAGGATGAGAGTCCATACAGATACGTGTTGTTTGCTCAATCCTATCTGTAAGCATAGGCTCCCATAAAGCCGTAGGCATACAGCGCATCAATCCACCATTGCCAGCATCACGCTTTCCCGCATCAATCCATAGTTTAATAGCTGGGTGTTCGATACCCATCACATCAATTTTAACATCTTCAGTAGCTCTTAAATATCCATTCCATTTTGACAGGACAGCATTCGTCCAGTTCCCAATATCTTTTGGTCCAGATTTTTGCCAATGAACCCACTTCTCAACAAGAGTTCGCTGATTGTATCCCCCAGCCTCCAAGTACATTTCGGAAACCGCTAGTGACATGATGGTATCATCAGTGATATCACCGGGCTGCCACTTAAGGACTCCGCCACCACACATCTCCGTTTCCCAGTCTTCCTTATCAATCCTAGGAGTAAGAAATTCTAAAGGAGCACCAAGAGCATCACCAACAGCGGCTCCTATCAGTGCTCCCATTGCAGAATCAAGCTTATCTTCAAGTGATTTCAATTATTTATCCTCAATGCATGTCTTTGTGTACTTGCCAAGGGCAGGGTCTTTAACGCAGACAAATCCCTCACAGCAATCATCATCGAACGTACACTCAAGAGGCTTTCCGTCCTCTTCACATACAAGCTCAGTTTCAGGCACAGAAGACTCATTCATAGCCTTAGAATAAGAATCCAGCTGTTTCTGTGTGGGTGCATTTGTATCAGTCCTGGGATGTAAATCACATCCAATTAAAAATAATGCTGCTATAATTAAGTAATTTAAACGTTTCATACAATTAGTACATTGCACTAATTACTTTATAGGTACTCGACGGATTTTATTCTAAGACTTCTTTAACTTTTGATTATCTACACTTCGCCTAGCTTTTCCAGTGCTCTTGACCGCATTTTTCTACTTTGTAGCTTTTGATTTATGAAAGGATCTACTCATGGCCAAAAAGAATAATTCCCATCATTATCCGCTTCTTCATCAGGCTCTGGTCTATCACTAGGAAGAAGCCAAACCTTTTTCCAATCAGGCCATGTGGCAAACTCTGCTGCTGCTTCATCGAAACCAGCCCAGAACCTTCTATTTTCCGGTGTGGACATATTTCTATAAATCTTTAGCCGTGCCTTTGAACTCTGCTTTGATTTTTTCCATATATTACTTTCGTCCGTATAGACTATCACTCCAATGCATCTATAACTTTCTGCACATGTAGCCTTAGAAGGCCAATATCTGTCTCGGTTTGAATGAGATACTCTTTTAGGTGCGCCATATCATCATTGTCATCCAGGATAACGAAAACTCCATCGTAACCTGTATCCTCAATCCATCTTTGAATCTGGTTACTACGAACATGGTTACTGGAAAATGGTGGCCACCATACCCAGGCATAAGGGTCCTGTCAACGATTGCGCCGAACACTGTACCGGAGGGATCTCCCCTCATTAGCTCAGTATGGATGAAAGAGTCTTCACCTATTCCACCATGTTGCCAAGTGCTATAGACTACAATCTTAGCCCTGTCTTTTCAAGGATGCACTTAAGGAGCTGTACCTTTCCTGAGCACATATTGGGAAAGGTACCTTTATCGTTAAGAACTCCATCTACGTCTAGGAATATTACTTTCATCTTAAAGTCCGAATGGCCAATGCTCTATATCACCTAGTGCTTTTAGTATAACTAATTCTGAGCACGAATATTTTTCTACATTCCGTATCGATACCCGGACTTTAACCGGATAAGACATCGATATGCTTCTTAAATATGTACCAGGAAATTCACAAAGATTCAATACTAAAAATCAATTCTTTTATAAATTGTGTCCTAGGTTTGATTAGTGTGGAGCGCTGGGCTCCTCGAAGAACTCTTATTCTAGAATCGTTAGGTCCAAACCCACCAGCAGATAATGGGTCATCCTCAAATTCATAACCATAATCATCACCATCATTAGATTGGGTATTTTTAGTTTGAGCATTTGCGTCAGGGCATAAAGATAACATAAATAGTATAATTATCGAGAGAGAGTAATTTTATCATGTAAATATGGCCAAATATTACCCTGGTAGCAATTTATTTCTGACACTTATCTGAAGCTGGAGATTCCTGGAAAGCCCAAACAAATAAATCTCCATACGGAATCGCCATTATCGGACACCCACAATCTATACACTCGGCTGTTCCACCATCGTTTTAAATACTTACAGAACCCCAGTTGTGGCCAGTAAGAAAAATCCTAATTGCTTCGTTTATCTGCGATGACTCTAGCGCTATGTCTTTTATTTTACCCTTTTTCTGGTCATGTATTTAGAGATGGCCTTTTCCCAGTTAGTATTGTGACAGTTTTCACCACTTTCCCTATCGTCTTTTAATAGAGCGAAATACTCACCCTTCAATAAACACTTGGGACATTTGACATAACAAGAAGCGCCACAATTATTATAACGATCAATTGCATTTTTTAAATCTATGTATAAATCAAGAAGCTTACGATTATTTTTTAATTTAAGATGGAAAATACTATTATAGATGAATGTGTGATAAGATATACAGCATAATGGTATTCCAGATTGAAGGCCTGCCTTGAAGTTCATTGAAAAGAACTCAATGAATTTTTCATCCTTACGTCCTAAAAATACATTTATTTAATATCATCGATTTTATTTCAATCTAGGTATAGTATAGTATACACTCATACACACCTACATGTAGGTAAGGAGGGGGTATGACGAAATCAAGTGCTGGGGTATCTGATAATGGTGGAAGATGTGAAATTTGTAATTCTGAGGAATCCATTCATGCTAGGCAGTCAACTGTAGATGCTTATTGTGGAGGCGGACTAGGATGGTCTCAGATGTGGGCCTGTGCCAAATGCAAACCAAAACATGAACGCTTAACTAAAGCTCGGGCAGATTTGAAAATCGCTGAGAAAGAAGTGCAAAACGCTATAAACGATTACATGGGAGCGGATAAAACTAGGCTTAAAGCTCATTCAAGGGATCATTCTGAGGATTGTTCTTAAAGTAAAATTCAATAACTTCCTGTTCGATTACCCTAGCCTCCTCTTCTGCCTGGTATCTCCTAGATTTATATAAGGCTGTGCGCGCTGGGAAGATGTGCTCATATTTAAAACCTATACGATGACATCAACATCCTTGAACTTTATACGTTCAAGCCTGCAAGCCTGGACTGCTTTGCGAATAAGTAATACTGGTCTCCGGGTTTAATCTCACGACATTCCCATACCCAGTTCTTAACGTACTCTGTAACAAGCTCAGCATTCTCTCCACGCTGTTTAAGCAGGGCGAACAGGTGTGCAGCTGTAGTTGATTTTCCGGTACCGGGTCCACCGTACAGGCAGATTACTTTTTTTCATTTTAGCACAGTACACCTTATAGGAGCGCAAGCCAAATGTAAAATTTAACTCTCAAACCCTTTTCCACACCTTTTTCAGAAAGTTTGAGGAGCCCTTGGGCTCCCCATGTCCTTACCGGATCAAGCATTTAACCTTCCTTCTCCCATAGCACCAAGTAGGAAGAGTCATATGGACCCTGAGACGCGCATGGTTGAAAGTTCACGACAGACCATCCACCGGAAGTATCTGGAGGAGTCATTACTGGAAGGATATATTCCGGAGCTTTCTTATCTTTATTGTTCTTGTTATTTTGGTACGTGCATTTAATTAGTGTGGTATGGTATTTCATAGTTCCTCTTTAGGTGAAGGTATTTATCTATATACCACCCCAGAGGACTCGACAAAAAACCCTCCGTAATTAGCATCATTGAGAGGCTCAGAGGGTTGCGCGATTCCTAAGAACCGGCCAGGAGCGACCTGGAGCGACCTGGTACTATATTTCGCTACTTAGTGCAAGTATCGGGATTCTAACCCGAACCTTATCCGTGAAAGGAATGCGTGCTATTCCGTTAGACACTATACTCAAAATCATCCATACTAGTTTAATTCGAAGTGATTATGTCCCATCTTTTTAGTTAGCAATCTCAAGTACACTAAATTCCTAAGATTAGATGGAGCGGGCAGTCAGGATCGAACTGACGACATTTTGATTGGAAATCAAAAACTCTACCAACTGAGTTATGCCCGCATAATTATGTATATATCACAAATTTAGTAGTTGTCAAGACATTTCTTTTCGAACCATGATGTCATTCTATCAATAAAACCATCTTACTATATGGGCAGAAAAAGATCAATAATATGGGAGATACCAAAAGATGAATTTGAAAGAATTGTTAAGAAATCATCCTCATATAAAGAAGTTTTAGTTACGCTTGGTTTTGCTATAAAATCCGGTGGGAACTATAAAACATTAAAGGCAAGGATAAATAAAGATGGCACAGATGTATCTCATATTGAGGAGAATAAGAAAAGTTTTAGAGGTGTTGCTAAAGAAATACCGCTGCACGAAGTGTTTGTAAAGAATCCAGATAATTTTGTGAATATAAAAAAGAAAATACTAAAACTTAATTTGATTGAGAATAAATGCTCAAAATGCGGGCTTGAAAATGAATGGCAGGATGAGCCAATAGTATTACAGCTCGATCATATCAATGGTGACCACGATGATAATAGATTGGAAAACTTAAGAATACTATGCCCAAACTGTCATTCACAAACCAAAACATATGGTGGAAAAAATGTAAGGGAAAATAATCCCGATAGGATTTGTAAGTGCGGAGCACCAAAATCTAATAGGTCTAATTCTTGTTTGAAGTGTGTCGAAAAACCAACCAAGATTGAATGGCCACCAGATGAGGAACTAATCGAAAGAGCATCCAGTCAATCAATGTTATCACTATCAAGAGAGCTTGGAGTTTCTGATAACGCTATTAGAAAAAGATTAAAGAAATTTTCTTAATTACCCAATGATGCATCTGGTAGTCTATTCTTTGGTACTAGGCCATACATAACCATTTTCCGGGCCCAATTCAGCACATCACTTTCAACCTGAACAACAGCAAAGGGAGAGGAGGTAAATACGCAAACTATGAAGTTCTGAATATTACATTTCCAGCAACCATGCTCCTGCTCCCACTCATATCCATCAAATAAAACGGAAGGTGGATTTGGCATATACTGCCTAATTAAATTGTCCATTACTTCAGAGCTTTCAACATAATAGCATCCTTACAAGATTTTATAATAGTAGAACCTTCACCATGATTAGACCCTGTATGACCTGTAAAGTTTTGCACATCCGGATATGGATATTGTGAAAGTTCTAGAAAATACTTACAAGTACAGCACTTATAAATGAAAATATCAGGCTCTGAAGCTGATTGTAATATAGAGTGATATTTCCAGGCATGAGTATCGTAAACATCAGTATATACAAGATACATATTTGATATATCTTTCTGATATTCCCTAATTATAGATCTTAGTTTTTCAAAGTCCACGATGCATGTGTAGGCTCTGTCTGTTAACTCTGCGAACAGCTCGATAGACTTTTTTCCTGTCTATTCTCTTTCTAGGGCGGCAACAGTAGCATGACATGCCACCGGGGCCAACCCTTTTATTGATTTGTCTTTTTAATCTTGAGTGTCTCAAATTCACCCTCCTGCGTTTTGAGTAATGTAATCCATGTAGTATTGCACTTCCTGATTAGGCTTTAGTATTTTATCCTGTACAAGCTTTTCGAGCTGTGCCTTCAGGGTTCCAATTTCTTTGCCTGAGATACCAATGTCCATAATGGCATTGCCAATTCCTTTTGGAAGGGGCGGAACGATAGCATCTTTGGTACGAACCTCTTTGATTCTCTTAGAAAGCTCAGAAATTTTGAACTGAACCTTCCTACGATTACGTGGATTCCTAGAGGTTGTATCAGCCCTGGACAGCAACAGTAAATAGTCCACGTTGTCACCCATGTCCTTAGCGAACCTTCGAACAGCTGGTTCAGTCCAAGTAGATGAGTAAGCCTCGACATATCCGAGGTTGTAAATCAAAAATGAAATTTTATTGTACTGCTCCGGAGTAAAAATTCGAAACTTCCTAGCGAAAGCCTTAAAATACCTCACCGAAGCGTGCTCATGATTATGAAATGCAACCTTTCCATTCTCTATAGTAAAGCAAGATGGTTTTCCAAAATCGTGGAAAAGAGCTGCCCAGCGAATCTCTAGCTTTGGCTTAGACTGCACGACAACCAACTTGGTGTGCCACCACAGGTCCTTGAACCTATTCTTACCAGTTACATCCTTCATGGATACAATATCGCCAAGACCTGGAATGATGTACGCAAGTACGCCATCCTTCTCCATAAAATCAAGAGCAATGTCAGCATGACGCCCCATGATTATGTCATGAAGAGAATTTACATCCTCAGCTGATGATGCTTTATTGAGTTCCTGCGTTGAGATTGATTGGTTCTGGCCAGAGGTTTCACCCGTTCTGGAAAGAGTTACGTATTTATTAAATAGTTCAAACATTATTTTATCCTATTCTAATGCCATTAGCATTGTTACATCTTCTTGTTAGGGTATTTTCTAGGTAAGATCAATACGTAGGATGTGCGCCTGAAATGATAGAGGGTCTTCCAATGCAAGAATTGCATTATTAACAAAACTCCTAGTAAGTGGGTATTTTTCGCACTCGATTTAAAAATCTGGAATCCCAGTTAGAATGAATGTTTCAATATCCCCTTTTATCATGTATTACTCATACCACAACTGGAGATATTAGTCAACATCTATCCGAGTGCTTTTTTCATGATTTATTCAGGACACGTAAGAATCCAGTTGTCAGAATCCAGGAGAGATGTTCTATATCCGCAGACAGAGCACGTTATATAAATGGCTGAGGTTAATCTCACCTGATCGTAATTAACGCCGCCTTCTTTCTCAACTGCATATGTCCAGGAGTGATTACTCATCAGCTCAACTACGGCAACTTTGGGATAGTCCAAAACTGCTCTAATGGTCACTACCATAGATTTAACAATAGCCTGACGCCCCTGTCAGCTACGAAATAAATACTAGGAAATGTTCCTATAAAGCCTCCGCTATTCATCTCTGTATATTGCTTTTGCTATAATGTTATTTATAATGCCGAGTCGTATATTAGATATGTCTTGCATATCATCAAATACGATGGCTTTACTGGTACGGCCTCGAATTCTTCCCGGATGATACTCTTTATCATATTGGGACTCTTCGAATACTTGACGCCATTTAATAAGGTCAACTGGTGTTGGGCCAATATCTACGGATGGGTATGTTCTTGTAAAACCGCCGCTATTCATAAACTATACTATATCCTTTTATCATACATTAATTCGTCAACTGTACTAGATATTACGTAATAATTAGCGTTGTGCCGGTAAGGTTTAAAGTATAAGTCATTCTGAGCTTCTTCAAAACCCTGTTCCACATCTCCATCTCATCTTCTTCAGCATCCTGAGCAGTATCAAGAAGAGCTGCGTATTTAGTTAGAGTGTTTACTGTACTGGCCTCGGAACATCCCCAAGTCACAGATATTTCTAATATATTCATCGAGCAAGCTGGAATTGAACCAGCGAACCTCATCCTTACCAAGAATGCGCTCTGCTATTTGAGGTATTGGGGTGTATCGAACAATTGTTCTATTTATAATAAAAAGATAATAGTTTTAAATACTGTTTTCTTATAGAAACCCCTCCCTATACTTATTCAACCTTATTTAACTATCTTCGCTTTCCCTGGCACCTTCTTTACTATTTTCTTTGAACTTTTCTTTGTAATTTTAGCTGAAGGTGCGTATTTAACCTTAATAACCCTCTCTGGACGCTTCCTAATTCCCTTGGAATAAGAATTGAATAGCCTTTTGAATTTTGCCTGCTCTGCATTAATTATTGCAGTATCAATTGGAGACTGTAGACCTGTTGCCATGTATGCCTGAGCCTCATCAATAAAGAACTTATCAGCATATCCCCACTTCTTTAAAGTGTTGAAGATTTTATTCTTAACCTTATCAGATAGACTGTCCACATATTTAGTCATTCTTGTCCTGTACGCCTCATCAGCATAGAACAAACCGTGGGCAAGCTCATGGTTGAAGGTTATATTCTTTTCAGGGTCATCATCAGAAGTGCCTATAATGTAGAATTTATCACACCCCTCCTTAGCCCTGATGTAAGTAGCTAACGCAATCATTAACTCATCATGTCTATTGGAGTCTGAGATCCCCTCTCGGTGTCTACGAAAAATCTCCTCACCTAGAATATTAAAACCAGCCCAATCATTCATGTATGTGAAGTTACCCTTACCAAGATTCTTGGTGTAGTTCTCCATGAGGTCAACAAACTGAACATTCTTCTCCATCATAGTTGGCGATTCGTACCACTCTTGGAATCTAAAGAAGTGTATCGTCAAATCGTAAGAGGAGGAAAAGTTCAAATGCCAAATCTTTGGTGCAACCTGTTCTATAGTAAATTTAACCACTTAACTCCTCTGTATCAGTATTGTTGTCTACTGTATACGAAAGAATCATCCTCTCACCCTGTGAGGACCCAGCCATTACCCTTAGTGAAATCTTAAAACAAATCTTATATAAAAGGAGTACTAAACATATTATTCCAGTGTATATGGAAGAATATCTAACTCTAGCCCATAAGTAGTCGAAAAGATTAATAAACCCTTTGTAGAAAATAAAAATTCAGCAGTGTGATTGTATGCAAGAGTAATTAAAAGTACCGAAAATACGCACAGATAAATAATTACTATTACTTTGCATAATCTTTAACTTTCACAAAATAAGGCCAATAAGTGAAGACGGCTATTTGCGAAACCCACGAGCAACCTCCATCAGTGGTGAGATTCTTATTGGCTGGTGGAGTCGTAGATTTTTAAGTCTTACAACTCCAGTAATGAGGAGAATTCAAGTATCCCTAAAAATTAAGTGTTTATACGTTTCTATCTACCTACCACGTAATATTTATCTAGACCATGTGGTAAAACTACAAGTAATCCTCGTGCCTGTGTTGGTTATTGTCCATTAAGAATGAGAGTTACGCTACGCAGGTATCGGCAAATTCTTCATTATAAGAGCACATATCATTGATGGTGAGTATTCCGCAGCACCATAAACAGCCTTGGACAAACCCAAACCAATTAAGCGCTCTCTCCAGATCTTCTTCATCAATGAACTCTACAATGCGATCCATCATCCACATAGAGTGCTCTATATCAACCCTAGTTGGGTTGTTGGATGTGTCACAAGGTCCCTCTATGGGATTGAACCCCATACCAAGGAGCTTACCCCTGTACACCTGTATTAATATTCTAAGCTTAACCTCACTTGACATATGACTATTCCAAATTATTAGTCGCTAATCGTGCTAACCTTCTATTGCTACATCATCCAGCCCAGACAGTTTCCTTTTTTCTATCTATGTAGTATATTGGTGCACATCCTTCACCTTTACGCCTCTCATTAGCTTTCCAGTCAACATATTCCTTAGTATTTTTATTTCAGAAACACAGTCTGAACTCACTAATCAGGAAGTGGTGGTGAATTAATTTGTACCAGAGTCAGTTGGAACGAGAGCACCAACAGACCATCTTTCAAACCTTGAGATTTGAACCTTCTCGCCAAGCTGAGTGGATAATGCTTCCAGCAAGTCAGTGATAGTCTTAGACTGATTAGTTACAGATGTTTGCTCCATGAGAATAGCCTCTCTATACCAATTTCTAAGGTTACTCTTCAAGTTATCAGCTATGTATTCTTCAGACTTTCCTTCGTGATGTTCTGCAAGCCTGTCCAGGATAACCCTTTTCTGAGCTTCTTCCTGATCTTCGGATACTTCATCCTTGGAAATATACATTGGCTGCATTGCAGCGACATGCATTGCGATGTCTTCACAAAAGAGTATGAAAGATTCTGACCTTGCGGCTAAATCTGTCTCACAGTTAATCTCTACTATGCAAGCGACTTGAGATCCTGTGTGTACATATGAAGTGATTATACCTTCGGATGCAATCTTTCCCAACCTATTTATATGCCTGTCTGTTTGAACACCCTGCAAAAGAATAAGAGCGTCATCAATAGAGCCACCAGCTTTTTCCAAAGCTCTTTTACACTCTCCCAAAGAAAACTTGGTTATTTCACGTATCTTTTTTATCTTTTCAATCATTATATGTACCTAAAAGGAAAGTGTGCCATATAGGCACACTTTTAGTCAAGATTAATCGGCAAATCAAGTTGATTACTCATCTTTTTCCTCTACAATTTCTGGCGGAGTAGTGGAGCTTTGGGCCTTGCCGGAATATGAGAAAGTTTCTTTTTGATTCTCATCATGTATTCAGCTCGTGCCTTTGGACCCCTGTATTTTCTATGCCCTTCAGACTCTGGTTCATAAGTACAGTCAATTGACCTATAGCCAGCATAAGCGCCCGGCCAAGCTCCATACTTGTTCTTACCGGCACAGCGGTAGAATGATGATGTGAGACGCTTAGATGCGCACTCAGCGGCAATGTTAAGCTCCTCCTGGGAACCCGGTACCAAACCTTCAGCATGGACTCTGGGACATGCCACGGCCCATAGCTGGAAATACGTCCTAGCCCGAGGTTTTCCATTATGATCCATGTCGCAACGCTGACCCCTTGGCATCTCATCACACTTTCCATTATTAACATTACGAGCTAGAGCCGTCTCCTTGAACGCAATAGTCATTAATGCAGCTGACATCATTTCCTTAGACGTTCCTCTTGGACGATTTCTAGGATTAGATGTTGCAATGTCTACTGCCTGAGCAAGGATGGCAAGACGTTTAGCTCTATCATCTTCATGCTCTTCCCTATCCTGTGCCCAGAATGGAGGTAGCCTCTTTAAAACCTCATGAATTTTGTACTCATAAGTTGTTTTGGCCGTAACCGAAGATGTGATAAATATAAAAGATAAAGATAAAGATAAAAGATTTAAAATAATTAATTTTCTAATAAAACTCATAGTTCCCTGTTATACACAAAGAAGCATACTTCTCTGCCCATTTTGTACCAATATATCAACCCAAATCTCTTGGGGCAAGTATTAAGGTGGTACAATGTATACAATTGTATCCCCATTGATATTACTGAATAATATCAGCTACTTATGAATAGATTTAAACCAGGTACCTATCTTTTCATAGGCACTGTTTATATCTAAATACATTTTGTCCTGCAGCCTATTTTCATAAGATAGATTATATCTATTGAACATGTCTATAGCTCGACATACGGTATTGCATTTACAGCAGGCATTTTTTGTCCCCGGATATCCAATATCCAATAGCTGTCCAAGGATAATCTTTTACAAACCAGCACTAATCAATAGTGCCATATTCTTAGTCAGCAAAAATTTTCAGACTTCATAACCTATCTCCCTTATAATTATCTGATTCAGGATGTTCCGGACCAAGGTTCCACACTTCATGAGCTGGCCTATAGTTGGCTAGGTGGGTAAACTCAGTCATCTCTCCACTAATAGAAGATTCAATTTTAACCCACACATACTTTCCATTCTTACCATCCTGAATTTTCTTATTGTAAGAACCTTTGTACCAAGGAAGGGTCTGCTTTCTTACCTTAAACCTATCGCCATTTTTAGACCAAGAGGTAAGTTTAATGGTTTTATTTTTAAGGGTGGATTGTCCGAAGATAGATACGAATAAGTCACCACCATCCACGCCAGATTTAATCATGATAGGAAATGGATGAGTGTTCGTAAATGCGTAATCAATATTGGGCCAGGCTACCGCAGCATCTAGTCCAGGTTTAATGTACTTCATTGGGCCGGTTGAATGTACACGCCATTTATTAGGCTTTAATCCTGCGAAGATAACGGCACCATTAAGTGTTGAGGATACTTGGCAAACTCCACCGCCAATCCCGATCTGGGTTACACCAGACATAATTACTCTTGAGTCGACAAAGCCCCGCTCTTTCGTCCTATTGCCAACTACTTTATTAAAAGAGAAAACCGCTCCAGGTAAAAGAACAACACCATTAATTAGTTTTGAAGCTAGTTCTATATTGATTTTAGTTCCATCTTCGGAACTATCGAACTTAGACTCATATCGAGAAAGATAATAATCAGAAGGTGATGGTACCTTAATTTCTACAGCGGGCCTCTCAACCGGCTTAGAAGGCTTTTTGGCCTGAAGCTGAATTTTTTCTACGGGTTCAGGCTGTGGAGAATTGCATCCCAGTAAAAATGCAAGAGCAATAATAGATATAAACTTCATGTGTACTTTCTAATTAGCAGTCGGATTAACAGAGTCTGTAGATTTATCCGTCTTTGCAGAGTTATCTTTCGAGTTTTTTACAGCAGATTTTATTTCAGCTAACTCCTCCCTAGTTAAAGGACCACCCCAAGTGTTTTGGCAGGATACGGAGTATTTTCCAGCCTTATTAGGATCATTGTGGACATAAATCCAGTGTCCATGAGTGCTATTTCTTATAGCCTTCCTAATAGCATTGGCACCCTCAAGGGTTAGGCCAGCCCCCATAGTGTCACCGAAGCTTGATGCCTTTTTGTCTTTTATCATAATTAGATACCTTGTCAACTGACAAGTCAGAGGTCAGCTATTGCTCGACAGGAATGTTTTGATTTTCACATGTTTTACAGGGTACGAATAATTCAAGCCATGACAATTCTGGCAGATTAGTTTATTCGAATACCTTTTCGTCTGTACCCTACTCTCTGCTCTTTAAATATCTATCTGTAGAATATCACCGTAAATATTATGCATTAATTCAACAATATCATCTAGATCTTTTTAGTCATTTTTTCTATGTACTCACATCCAGTTTCGCAGTTATATATTTTGACTATGAATATAATTTTTCAGACACTTAAACGCAGACTTGAAGGCGTTCGTAAATCATAGATGGAAATCTACAACTAAGGGTGTACGTACAGGGCCCTGGTAGTCCAAGGCATAGGAGGTCATTCTTCTTCGTTAAAAGCGTCGTATAGGTTTCCTGGTCCGTACCTGGACTGTTCAATCAAGTGTATCATGGAGCGCTCGGGCCTATCATCTAAAGACTTTGGAGAGAACGCTTCCCTCATGTGGATACGCATTCCCTCATGAGAGCCCTGAAGATACGCATTAATGATTTTCGTATCATCAGAGCGGGTAATCTCTCTCTCAGTCTTGGAAATTTTATCACCAACTTTGAAACCAATTTCTTCAAGAGCGGAAGTAATAGCATCAAACCCTAATTTACCAGCTAGAGCATCATTGATGCCAGAAGCCTCGTGCCTCTCCAATGTAGAGAGGTGACCTGCTAGTGCTATAATAGGAACTGTTCTTTGTCCGAAAGTCATATAATTATGCGCATTAATTGCCAGACATAATGGCATGAATGAACTCCTTAGCTAGTATTATAATCTATCTCTTGTATGCTTTAATTTTATACTTTCAATGAGTTTCTTAGCTTTTTTTTCATTTTTTGGAAAGAAAATGTGCAAAAAGATATAGTATTATTTAAAACTATATCCGTACCTTGAGATATTCCAATTCTCACGCTCTTTTGAGCAACAGTTTCTAAAACTGTAATTTCTAGCATTCCATCACCAGGACATAAGCATATTGCGCTAGTCCTCTGGGAGAGATTTGAACTCTCACGCATAAGCGGCACGTTCTATGCGTCCACCATCTTAGGATGATAAATTAACATTAACCGAAGCCTGCCGGTACCAATCAGAAATTCTAACATTCACTAAATCTTTCGTATTCTATTCCCATTATATACTTATTACAAGTTTAAATGTTAGCTCCTGGAACATCTTTTGCAAACTTATAAGACCATTTAGGCTCTTTAATTGTTGCTTCCTGACAAGCTTCAATATCTGCGCCTGGAATATCTCTTGCAAATCTATAAGCCCATTCTGACTCATTAACTGCTTGTCCTTGACAGACTTCAATATCTGCTCCTTTAACATCTCTTGCAAATTTATAAGCCCAATAAGGCTCTTCTGACTCATTAACTGCTTGTCCTTGACAGACTTCAATATCTGCTCCTTTAACATCTCTTGCAAATTTATAAGCCCAATAAGGCTCTTTAATTGCTCCTTCCTGACAGACTTCAATATCCGCTCCTACAATATCTTTTGCAAAGTAATAAGCCCATACAGGATCCTTAATTGCTGCTTCCTGACATACTTTAATATTCGCCCCTGTAACATCTTTTGCAAATTGATAAGCCAATCTAGAATCCTTGATTACTGCTTCCAGACAAACTTCAATATTCGCTTCTGTAATATATTTTGCAAATCTATAAGCCCAATAAGGATCCTTGATTGCCACTTCCTGACAGACTTCAATATCTGCTCCTGGAATATGTTTTGCAAACTCATAAGCCCATTCAGGATTTGTTAATGCCTCTTCCTGATCCTCTAAGGTTAGAAGATTATTTTTTAGCTTATAACCAAAAGATTTCGGAGCAGTTTTCGCATCTCTAATCAAAAATTCTAACATTCACTAAATCTTTCGTACTCTATTACTATTATATACTTATTACAAGTTTAAATGTTAGCTCCTTTAATATCTTTTGCAAATTGATAAGCCCATTCAGGCTCTTTAATTGCTCCTTCCTGACAGGATATTATGTCTGCTCCTTTAACATTTTTTGCAAAGTAATAAGCCCATTCAGGTTCCTTGATTGCTCCACCCTGACAGACTTCAATATCCGCTCCTACAATATCTTTTGCAAAGTAATAAGACCATATAGGATCCTTGATTACTCCTTCTTGACAGACTTTAATATCTGCTTCTGTAACATCCTTTGCAAATTTATAAGCCCATACCGGCCTCTTGATTACTCCTTCCTGACATACTTTAATATTCGCCCCTGTAACATCTTTTGCAAATTGATAAGCCAATCTAGAATCCTTGATTACTGCTTCCAGACAAACTTCAATATTCGCTTCTGTAATATATTTTGCAAATCTATAAGCCCATTTAGGATTCTTGATTGCTCCACCCTGACAGACTTCAATGTTAGCTCCTTTAACATCTTTTGCAAAATGATAAGCCCACATGGGCTCCTTGACTGCTGCTTTCTGGCAAACTTCAATGTCTGCTTCTATAACATCCTCTGCAAATCTATAAGCCCATTCAGGATCCTTGATTGCTGCTTCCTGACAAACTTCAATATTCGCTCCTTTAACATATCTTGCAAAACAATAAGCCCAATCAGGACTCTTGACTATTGCTTCCTGACAAAATTCAATGTTAGCTCCTTTAACATGTTTTGCAAAATTATAAGCCCAATAAGGATCCTTAATTACTGCTGCCTGACAAACTTCAATATTTGCCCCTGCAATATGTTTTGCAAATTTATAAGCCCATTCAGGATCCTTGATTGCTGCTTCCTGACAAACTTCAATATCTGCTCCCTTAACATATCTTGCAAATAAATAAGCCAATCTAGAATCCTTGATTACTCCTTCCTGACAGATTTCAATATTCGCTCCCTGAATATCTCTTGCAAATCTATAAGCCCAATAAAGCTCCTTGATTGCTCCACCCTGACAGACTTCAATATTCGCCCCTGGAATATTTCTTGCAAAACAATAAGCCCAATAAGGATCCTTGATTGCTACTTCCTGACAGACTTCAATATCTGCTCCTAGAATATATCTTGCAAATTCATAAGCCCATTTAGGATCCGTTAATGCTTCTTCCTGATCTTCTAAGGTTACTAAACCGTTAATGACTCTATACCCAAAAGATTTCGGAGCAGTTTTCGCATCTCTAATCAAAAATTCTAACATGCTAAATATCCTTCAAGTATTATGTATAACATCTCTTGCAAATTCATGAGCCCATTCAGGATCCTTAACTGCTCCACCCTGACAGACTTCAATGTCTGCTCCCTTAACACCTCTTGCAAAATAATAAGCCCATTTAGGCTCCTTTACTGCTCCACCCTGACAGACTTTAATATCTGCTCCCTTAACGTCTCTTGCAAAGTAATAAGCCCAATAAGAATTATTGATTGCCCCTTCCTGACAAACTTTAATATTTGCGCCTGTAACATATTTTGCAAATAAATAAGCCCATTCAGGATCCTTAACTGCTGCTACCTGACAAAATTCAATGTTAGCTCCTGGAACATTTTTTGCAAATCTAAAAGCCCATCCAGGACTCTTTACTGCTACTTTCTGACAGACTTCAATGTCTGCTCCTTTAACATTTCTTGCAAATTCATAAGCCCATTTAGAGCTTGTTAATGCTTCTTCCTGATCCTCTAAGGTTACTAAACCATTATTGAGTCTATACCCAAAAGATTTCGGAGCTGTTTTTGCATCTCTAATCAAAAATTCTAACATGCTAAATATCCTTCAAGTATTATGTATAACATCTCTTGCAAATTCATGAGCCCATTCAGGATCCTTGACTACTTGCTCCTGACAGACTCCAATATCTGCTACTTTAACATTTTTTGCGACAGACTTCAATGTTCGCTCCTGGAATATATTTTGCAAATTGATAAGCCCATTTAGGATCCTTGATTACTCCTTCCTGACAGACCTCAATATCTGCTCCTGGAATATCTTTTGCAAAAGCATAAGCCCAATAAGGATCCCTTACTGCTGCTTCCTGACAAACTTCAATATCTGCTCCTGAAATATAGTTTGCAAAACAATAAGCCCAGTTAGGCTCTTTTACTACTACTTCCTGACAGATTTCAATGTCTGCTCCTTTAACATCTTTTGCAAAATTATAAGCCCATACAGGCTCCTTGACTGCTGCTTCCTGGCAGAATTCAATATTCGCTCCTGGAATATCTCTTGCAAATTCATAAGCCCATACAGGCTCCTTTGCTGCTGCTTCCTGACAAAATTCAATGTCTGCTCCTTTAACATCTCTTGCAAATAAATAAGCCAATCTAGGATCCTTGATTACTCCTTCCTGA
>Ga0256845_1000112_pt1 | contig 72011 bp, 45 predicted proteins | sample RiftiametaG_FD_189101 | JGI IMG/M metagenome (GOLD analysis project Ga0256845, IMG submission 189101) | Tube worm associated microbial communities from hydrothermal vent at the East Pacific Rise, Pacific Ocean - Riftia | ecosystem: Host-associated > Annelida > Integument > Unclassified ...
CCCGACAAAGGACCGTCGAGCGCGGCGAACTCCCGGTTGATCGGGATCCGCTCGCCGCCTCGTCGGTCATCTTCGTCGGCCAAGGTCGCTCACTCGGCGCTCGCGCGCCGCGCCTTCTTTCCGCGGATCTCGAACTTCTCGGGGTGGAACCCCTTGCGCCCCTGGACCTCGATCGCTTTTTGGACCCGCTTGACGGTGTGGTCCACCGCCGGCCGCTCCGGGCCGTTCATCAGATTGGCGACGTCGGGGTGCGCGGTGATCGAGATCAGGTCGCCGGAGAGATGCTCCCCCTCACGCCGGATCTGGCGCAGGATCTCGTAGCAGACCGTCGACGGGCTCTTGTGGGAGCCCTTGCCCCCGCAGACCTCACAGGTCGTGGCCAGGCGCCGCTCGAGGCTCTCCCGGGTCCGCTTGCGGCTCATCTCGACCAAGCCCATCTCGGAGATCTTGGTGATGTGCGCCTTGGCCCGATCCCTGCGCAGGGTCTCTTGGAGCCGGCGGTAGACCTTGCGACGGTTGGACTCCCGGTCCATGTCGATGAAGTCGATGATGATCAGACCACCGACGTTGCGCAGACGCAGCTGCTCGGCGATCTCGTCGGCCGCCTCCATGTTGGTCTTGGTGATCGTCTCTTCGAGGGTCTTGCCCTTGCTGCCGACGAACTTGCCGGTGTTGACGTCGATGGCAGTGAGCGCCTCGCCCTGATCGAAGATCAGCGAGCCGCCGCTCTTGAGCTCGACCTTGCGCTCGAGGGCCCGGTCGATCTCGAGCTCGATCCCGTAGCTGTCGAACACACCCTCACGGCCCGTGAACAGCTCGATCAGCTCGTCGCACTCGGGCAGGAAGGCCTTGGAGAAGCGCTGCAGTCGGTCGAAGACCGCCCGATCATCCACGATCACCCGGCGGAATTCGGGCGACAAGTTGTCGCGAACTACGCGCAGCATCAGGTCGAGGTCCCGGTAGAGCAGCACAGGTGCCCGATGCAGACGCTCGTTGGCCTTGATGTTGGCCCACAGACGGATCAGGTAGTCCATGCCCGCCCGGACCTGGGCCGAGGACGCGTGCCGAGCCACCGTACGAACGATGAAACCCGCGCCGTTAGGGCGCATCTCATCGACGATTCGACGCAGGCGCCGACGGTGGTGCTCGCTGTTGATGCGCCGGGAGATCCCGATGTGGCTGACGGTCGGCATGAACACCACGTTGCGACCGGGCAGCGAGATGTAAGTGGTGATCCGGGCGCCCTTGGTGGAGATCGGATCTTTGACGACCTGGACCAGGATCTCCTGGCCCGGGTGGACCAGCTCTCCGATCTTGCCGACCTTGCCGGAGCCTCGCCGAGCCATGCCCTCGGTGCTGACCTTGTCGCCCGTATCCCCAGCGGCGATGTCGCCGGCATAGAGGAAGGCCGCCTTCTCTTCGCCGATATCGACGAAGGCGGCCTGCATACCGGGGAGCACACGCAAGACCTTGCCCTTGTAGACATTGCCGACGATGCCGCGCTCGCGTTCGCGCTCGATGAACAGCTCGGTGAGGATGCCGCTCTCGATCAGGGCCACGCGGGTTTCGGGGCCGTCTGCGTTGATGACGATGACAGATTCGGACATGAGATGGAGGCCGCCCCAGGCCGGGGTGATGGGTGGGGCGGCGGCCGACAATTGTTAGCATGTCGGCGCCGATTCTCGCAGAGCCCCCCACAGAGGGGCTCCCACACCCGCTGGCCCCCGCATGGGGCGGTTGTGCGCCGGCTCTGCTGCGCACCCATGCGCACCCATGTGCCAGGTTCTGGTCAAGCGCGCACCGCCGATGCTATGGGGGTGAGGTGGAGCTCCGCCCCTCGGTCGCCGACTACGCCTTCGATGCAGAGGCCTTTGCGGCCCTCCGATCGCGCCTTCGAGATGGATACCTGAACGCCGAGACAGCTCGACTGCCGCGCGCCCCCGATCCGCTGAGCACGCTGGCCACCCCCCGGGTGAGCGACTATCGGACCTTCGGCCCCCGGGTCGGGGGTGCCGAGCGCGACCTCGGGAGCCTCGCCGAGCGCGGGCGCGAGGCCCTGCGCGAGGGCCGGGCGGCGATGTTGATCTTGAACGGCGGCATGGCCACGCGCTTCGGCGGCGCGGCCAAGGGCGCCGTGAGTGTCGGGGAGACCCCCGACGAGAGCTTCCTGTGGGTCAAGCTCCGCCAGATCGCCCGGCTCATCGAGCGCTACAAGGCCGACATCCCGGTGGTCATCATGCACAGCTTTGCGACCGCCGCGGCCAGCGAGCGCCACCTCGCGGCCATCGACTGGGCTGGGGTCCCCGAGCCCCTGCGATTCAGCTTCACCCAGTCGATCATGCCCCGGGTCACGCCCGAGGCCGACCCCGTCGCCGAGCTCCCGGGCGCCAAGAACTTCCCCGACACCTTCGTCTACACCGCGCCCGGCCACGGCGATACGCTGGGTCGACTCCGCCAGAGCGGCGTGTTGCACAAGCTCCGCCAGCGCGGCATCGAACACCTCTTGGTCTCCAACGTCGACAACCTTGGCGCGGAGCTCGACCCGATCTTGCTGGGCGCCCACATCCAGGCCATCGACTCCGGCGGGCACATGAGCGTGGAGGTGGTCCGGCGCCAGGGTGACAAGGGGGGCTGCATCGCCGCGATCGCCGGGCGCCCGGTGATCGTCGAGGGCTTCCGCCTCCCCGACGACTGCGACATGGACCTCTACCCGCAGTTCAACACCAACACCTTGTGGTTCTGGCTGTCGGCCCTCGATCGCGACTTCGACCTCGACTGGTTCCCCGTCTACCGGAGCCTGCCCGTGCCCGGCAAGGACGGCGAGACCCTCGACGTGGTCCAGTTCGAGCAGCTCATCGGCCAGGCCAGCGAACACCTCGAGGCCCACTACTTCGAGGTCGATCGCGAGCGCCGCTTCATGCCGATCAAGACCCGCGACGACCTCGCCTCGGCGGGCCCGCGGCTGCGCGCTCTGGTCAAGCACCTGCGCTGACGGCCCAGGACCACAAACTTCGACAGCCCGCGAGGTCGCGGGCTGTCGGTGATCATTCGGCGTCTGTCTCCCAGACGGGCCGCCCCGCCCGCGCCGCGCCCTACTCGCGCAGCTCGACCAGAATCGCGTCGATGTTGGTCTTCGCGTCGCCGAACAACATGCGGGTGTTGGCGTTGAAGAACAGGGGATTTTGCACACCTGCGTAGCCGCTGGCCATGCCCCGCTTCATGACCACGATGGTCTCCGCGTTCCAGACCTCGAGCACGGGCATGCCGGCGATCGGGCTCTGCGGGTCAGTCTGCGCGCTCGGGTTCACGATGTCGTTCGCACCGATGACCATGACCACGTCCGTGTTCGGGAAGTCCTCGTTGAGCTCGTCCATCTCGAGGACGATGTCGTAGGGCACGTTGGCCTCGGCCAGGAGCACGTTCATGTGTCCGGGCAGGCGACCCGCGACCGGGTGGATCCCAAACCGAACCTCGGTGCCCTGGGCACGCAGGATCTTCACGACCTCGCTGAGCGAGTGCTGGGCCTGGGCCACCGCCATGCCGTAGCCGGGGACGATGATGACCTCGCCCGCCGCCCGCAGCCGTTCGACGGTCTCTTCGACGTCGAACTCCACGACATCGTCGCGGCCTTTGCCCTCCCCGGGCTTGGGCCCGGTGCCCGCGGGGGCCGGGGCGCCACCGCCGAAACCGCCCAAGATCACCGAGATGAACGACCGGTTCATGGCCGAGCACATGATGTAGGAGAGGATCGCGCCCGAGCTCCCGACCAGCGCGCCGGTGACCAACAAGAGGTCGTTCTCGAGCATGAAGCCGGCCGCCGCCGCCGCCCAGCCCGAGTAGCTGTTGAGCATCGAGACGACCACGGGCATGTCCGCCCCGCCGATCGCCAGGACCAAGTGGATCCCGATCAACCCCGAGATACCGGTCATGATCAGCAGCCAGGTGAGGCCCCCCTGGTCGTCCTGACCGACGAACATAAAGCCCAAGTAGGCGCAGGCCAGGAGCAGCCCCAAGTTGAGGAGGTGGCGACCGGGCAGGGTCAGCGGTTTCCCGGACAGCGAGCCCCGGAGCTTCAAAAACGCGATCACCGAGCCTGTGAAGGTGATCGCACCGATGAACACGGCGGCGAAGATCTCGATCTCGTGGATGAGCTGACCCGAGCCCGAGCCCGAGCCCGAGCCCGAGAGCGGGTGCAGGGGCGCCATGTAGCTCGAGATCCCGACCAGCACGGCCGCCAGGCCCACGAAGCTGTGGAGCACGGCCACCAGCTCGGGCATGGCGGTCATCGCTACACGCGCGGCCATGAACCCGCCGATCAGCGCACCGGGCAAGATCGCGGCGGCGAGGATCCCCATGCCCTGGGGGGTCAGCTCGAAGGGCGCGCCGCCCTCGAAGCCCCCACCGATGAACACGGCGGTCGCGGCCACGGCGATCGACATGCCGAGGATCCCGTAGGTGTTGCCTCGGCCCGCAGACTCTTGGTTGGCGAGGCCCCCGAGCGAAAGGATGAACAGGATGCTCGCGGCGATATAGGCGATGGTCAGTAGTCCGGCAGGCAGCATGGTCAGCTCCCCCTCTGGAACATCTTGAGCATGCGTTGGGTGACCAGAAAGCCGCCCACGACATTGATGGTTGCGACCAGGATGGCCAGGGCCCCGAGGATGACCGCGGGATCGCTCAGCTCACCGCCGATCTGGAGCATGCCACCGATGATGATGATCCCGCTGATCGCGTTGGTCACCGACATAAGCGGTGTGTGTAGGGCCGGGCTGACGTTCCAGATGATCTGCCAGCCGATGAAACACGAGAGCACAAACACGGTGAAGTGCTCGAGGAAGTCGTCGCCTCCACCCCAGCCGACCGCGATCAGGGCGAGGCCACCGGCGATCAGCGGCCACCACTTGGGCTCACCGGCGGGTGGCGCGTGGCCGTGCGCAGCCTTCTTCTTTTTGGGCTTCTTGGGCTTGGGCGCGATGGGCTGGGGAGCTGCGGCCGCAGCCTCGGGCTCGGGTGCAGGCTTGGGCGAAGGCTCGACCTGGGGCGGCGGCCACCGCAGCTCACCACCGTTGAGCACGAGACAACCGCGCACGATGTCGTTGTCCTCGTCGACGGCGAAGCCCTCGGCCCCGCCCATATCATCGAGGAGGTGATAGAGATTGTTGCCGTAGAGGTTGGAGGCCACGTTGGCCATGCGGCTGGGCAGGTCCGTGTAGCCGACCAGCGTGACCCCGTGTTTCACGGTGACCTCGTCGGCGGTGACCAGCGGACAGTTGCCGCCCTGCTCGGCCGCCAGATCGACGACCACCGAGCCGTCGCGCATGTTCTCGAGCACCTTCTGCGTGAGCAAAAACGGCGCGGGCTTGCCTGGGATGAGCGCGGTGGTGACGATGATGTCGGTGGTCTTGGCCTGCTCCTCGAACAGGGCCCGCTCGGCGTCCATGAACGCCTCGCTCATGGACTTGGCGTAGCCACCCTCTCCCTCGCCGTCCTCTTTGAACTCCAGGGTGAGGTACTGGGCGCCCATGGACTCGACCTGCTCCTGCACGGCAGGGCGGGTATCGAAGGCGGTCACGATCGCTCCCAGGCCGCGCGCGGCCCCGATCGCCGCGAGTCCCGCGACCCCGGCTCCGATCACCAACACGCGGGCGGGCGGGACCTTGCCCGCGGCCGTGAACTGTCCAGTGAAGAAACTGCCGTAGTGCTGTGCAGCCTCGATCACTGCTCGGTAGCCCGAGATGTTCGCCATCGACGATCGGGCGTCGCACTTTTGCGCCCGGGTGATCCGAGGGACCGCGTCCATGGCCAAGACGGTGGCTTTGCTCGCCGCCAGACGGTCGAGCAGGTCCTTGTTTTGCGCCGGCCAAATGTACGAGATGAGGATCTTCCCGGCCTCGAGGAGCTCGGCCTCGTGGACCCCGAGTTCGGGGTGATCCATGGGCTCCCGGACCTTGAGGATGATCTCGGCGTCGGCCCACAAGGCTCGCGTATCCGGGACGACCGTGCAGCCCGCTCGCTCGTAGAGGGCGTCGGAGAACTCGGCAGCCGCCCCGGCTCCGGTCTCGATCGACACGCTGAAACCGAGCTTTTGAAGGCGCGCGGCGGTCTCGGGCGTCGCCGCGACCCGCCGCTCACCCGCGTAGACTTCTTTGGGGATACCGATTTTCATGGCTGGCCTTTCGCGTCTAACCCTGCTCGATCCCTGGGCCTGTGTACCGCGCCCCCCATGCATCCAGTCGAGTCCAGCTGCAGCCGACCGCGGCTCTCTGTGGAGGTCCTGGGGCGCATCGAAGGCCGGTGAGCACAGCGGGGGGTATGGCCCGCCAGCAAACCGAGCGCGCCATCCTTAGCACGAACGCCGTCGGCTTATAAGGCGGCCGGGCGCAGGCGGCCGGCAGAAGCTTCGCTGTCGCGGTTTTCACGCGAACCGTGCACCCGCCTGCCCGCGCCCCTATAATTTCCCAGCTCGCAGCTGCGAGGTCGCAGCCGTCGCCCCGCACGATCATGAAATCAACCGCCACTATTCGCGTCGCCCTGGCAGGGACCACTCTCCTCGGCCTGAGCTGCCTCCTCGCCTGGCAACACTGGGAGGCCGACCCGGGCCTCCGCGCCGAACAGATCGAGCAGGCGAGCATCGCCGACGAGCTGGCCGAAGGCCAAGACGGCCGCCAGCTGCTCATCGATCTGGTCGAGCCCGAAGACGGCGAAGGTGGGAGCGATGCCGAGCTCGAGGCCGTGATCGAGTCGATCACGGCGCTCGGCCTGCGGGTCGAGCCGGCTGGGTTCTACTCGGAGGGTGAGCACCTGTGGCGGGTCCACGGGACCCCCGGGCAGCTCACCGAGCTCGAGCGGATGATCGCCGAGGGCGAGCTCGAGGGCGGCCGGCTCATCGAGGGTGTCGAGGCCGACTTGAGCTACAGCCTGCCCGCGCACGCGCTCGCGGCCTGGGACGAGGTCGAGGACCTCGACGATCTGGGCGAGCCGGGTGTCCAGCGCCCGGACCGACCGCGGTTCACGCCCAACGACCCCATGTACCCGCTCCAGTGGCACCTCGACGCCATCAACGTGCCCGAGGCGTGGATGCACACCCGCGGTCGCGGGGCCGTCGTCGCCGTCATCGACACGGGCGTGGCCTACAAAGACCTACGCTGGAAGAACATCGACGCCAAGGCCGTGCCCGACCTCGCCGGCATCGAGTTCGTCCACGGCGAGACCTTCGTCAGCAACGCCATGCCCGAGGGCCTCGACGACCACGCCCACGGCACCCACGTCACGGGCACGATCGCCCAGGCCACCGACAACGGCCTCGGGGTCTCAGGGATCGCGCACAAGGCCAAGATCATGCCCCTCAAGGTCCTCGCGGGCGACGGGCGCGGTTCGGTCGCGGGTATCTCCAACGCGATCCGCTACGCCGCCGACCACGACGCCGACGTGATCAACATGAGCCTCGGCGGGCCGCTGCCCTCCCGGGTCATGGCCAAGGCCATCGAGTACGCCCACGGCAAGGGCGTGACCGTGGTCTGCGCGGCCGGCAACGAGAAGCGCTCACGGATCTCCTACCCGGCCGCCTACGAGGGCTCGGTCGCGGTCGCGGCCACCGACTACGAGGGCAAGCGCAGCTTCTACTCCAACTGGGGGAAGCAGCTCGACGTCTCGGCCCCCGGGGGAGACACACGCAGCGACAAAAACGGCGACGGCCACCCCGACGGCGTCCTCCAGAACACCATCCGCATCCAGGACCCCGCCCACAACGACTACCTGTGGTTTCAGGGCACCTCCATGGCCTCGCCCCACGCAGCCGGCGTCGCCGCGCTGATCGTCTCTCAGGGCGTCACCAACCCGGTCGAGGTCGAGCGGATCATGAAGGAGACCGCCCGCCACCCCAACAACAAGAAGTGGGACAAGGAGTACGGCGCGGGCATCATCGACGCCGAGGCGGCCGCGATCACGGCCCGCTCGAGCTACCGAGGTGAGCGCGTCGGCTTCGCCGCGCTGCTCGGGCTGCTCGGACTCGGCGGTCTCGGCTTTGGGGGCATCGGTGCCAACGCCGGCAGCTCGGTCAGCTCCGACCGCCGCCGCTACCTGCTCGCAGGTGGTGGCCTCGTCGTCGGCGCGGGCCTGGCGGTCGGCGCCCTCGCCAGTCCCGTCGCCTACGCGGCCGGTACGGCCACCACCTTGATGGGCTCGGGTCTGTTCCTGTCGGCCCTGATCCCGACCCTGCTGACCCTCGTGCTCCTCCAGTTCAAGTCCCTGCGCGGGCTGCTGACGGGCCTCAACCTCGGCTGGGCCGCGCTCTTGGCCCACGGCGCGATCGTCCTGCCGACGCTGGTCGAAGGTATCCCTGGCGACGGCGTCTGGGACCGACTGTGGCTGGGGGCCAACGCCCTCCTGGCCCTCTTCCTCGCCCGCAGGGTCGGCCGGCTCGAGTAGTCCGGCTTCCCCACACGACTCAGGCCCAAGCGCGAACGCGCTTGGGCCTGAGTGTTTCAACTGATCTGGATCTCGAGTCGGATCTGGATCCGAGCGGAAACCCTACAGCTGTTCGGCGAGGTAGTTCTGTTCACCGACCCGCGCGATCAGGTCGAGCTGGGTCTCCAGCCAATCGGCGTGCCCCTCCTCGGATACGAGCATGCGCTCGAGCATCTCCCGCGTCCCGTTGTCGCTGAGCTCCCGGGTCAGCGCGATACCCCGGTTGAAGCGCTCGTGGGCCTCCTCCTCGACCCGAAGATCGAGCTCGAACTGCTCTTTGGGCGTCTCGCCGACACAGATCTTGTTGTAACGCTGGAGGTTGGGGACCCCCTCGAGGAACAAGATCCGCTCGATAATCTCGTCGGCGTGTTTCATCTCGTCGATGGACTCGGCACGCACGAGGTCGGCGAGCCTGGTGAGGCCCCAGTTCTTCAGCATCTTCGAGTGGATGAAGTACTGGTTGATCGCGGTCAGTTCCGCGGTGAGGACCTCGTTGAGGAGGTCGATGATCTCTGGCTTGCCCTTCATCTCGAGGCGACCGTAGCAAGGTCGAAGCCGCTGACAACGGCACCGAGCCACGAGCCACGAAGAGCGAAGAGCGAAGCCGAGAGCCATTTTCAGCCACCGCCGAAGAGCCCGTCCCGGACTCGCCGACAACGAAAGCCGATATCAATATCGACCAGGCCGCGGCTCTATCCGAGCCCTGCGAGCCTCAGCGTGAGTGCTCGGACCGCGACGCAGCGGCGGTCGCTATCCCCTGCGTGCCGAGCATCTGCCGAATATGGCGAACGCAACCTTTGCAGTCGGTGCCCGCCTGACAGCCATCCTGGATCTGGCGCAGCGTGCAGGCCCCACGCCGGATCTCTTCCGAGATGCGGCGATCCGAGACTCCCTTGCAGAGGCACACGAGCATGGTGGACAGGTCGGGACAGGTGATATGGCGTTGAAAGTCGTTTTCAACGCCTGGTGTCGGTATAGCGCCACCATGCTGGAGGGATCAAGCACTGAATTAGGATTTCAAGATCGCCTGCAAAAAATTGCGCTGAGCACAGCTGCTCAGGCCGATCTGGGCGGGCGCGCGCAAGCCGCATGGGCGTGCGAAACCCGCCGACCCACGCGGGGCCGGTCCAGGACAGACCGCGCAATAAACGCCGGACCGAATCCAATCTGCTCGCGCCCGCGCCCTGTACGCTCGCGCCCGGGCAGGGCCGCTGCCCTCACTCGACGGTGACCGACTTGGCCAGGTTGCGTGGCTGATCGACGTCGGTGCCCCTGAGATCGGCGACGTGATAGGCGAGCAGCTGGAGCGGTACCGAGGCCAAGATCGGCTGGAGGTAGGGATCGACCTTGGGCACCAAGATGACGTCGTCGGCGAGGTCACCGATCCGAGCATCGCCCGCGGTCGCTACCGCGATGATCTTGCCGCCGCGGCTGCGGACCTCCTCGAGACCCGAGAGCGTCTTGTCGTAGCCCGGCCCTTCGAGGGCGAGCACGACCACGGGCACGGAGGCGTCGACCAGCGCGATCGGGCCGTGTTTCATCTCGCCGGCGGCGTAGCCCTCGGCGTGGGCGTAGCTGATCTCCTTGAGCTTGAGCGCCCCCTCGAGCGCGACCGGGAAACTCAGGCCCCGACCCAGGTAGAGCCAGTCGTGAGCCCCGACCCAGCGCCGCGCGATGATCTTGATCGCCGACTGGACCCCGAGCACGGCGTCGATGGCCACAGGCATCTCCCGCAGGCCCTCGAGCAGAGCGTGGGCCCGCTCGGACGCGAGCGCCCCCGTGCCCAGGCCGAAGTGGATCGCCAACATGCTCATCATCGTCAGCTGGGTCGTGAAGGCCTTGGTCGAGGCCACCGAGATCTCGGGTCCGGCGTGGGTGTAGATCACGTGATCGGCCATCCGGGCGATCGACGACTCGATCACATTGCAGATCGCCAGGCCCGTGGCCCCGAGGCGCTGAGCTTCCTCGAGCGCCGCACGTGTGTCTGCGGTCTCCCCCGACTGGGAGATAGCGAGCACCAGATCACCCTCGCGGACGATCGGCTTGCGGTAGCGAAACTCGCTGGCCAGGTCGACCTCGACCGGAATGCGGGCGAGCTGTTCGATGAGATACTTGCCCGCCAAGGCCGCGTGCCAAGAGGTCCCACAGGCGATCATGGTGATCTTGTTGTGGGCCGCGAGCGCCCTGAGGTCGATGCCCTCGAGCTCGCTGAAGTCCAGCTTGCTGTCCGGCCCCTGGCCCTGGAGACGGCCGATCAAGGTATCCCGGACCGCGCGGGGCTGCTCGAAGATCTCCTTGAGCATGAAGTGCTTGAAGCCGCCCTTCTCCGCGGCCATGGGGCTCCAGTCGATACGCCGCACCCGACGCTCGACCCGGGCCCCCGCGGCGTCGAAGTGAGCCACGATCCCGCTCCGGTCGACCTCGACGATGTCGCCGTCGTCGAGGTCGACGACCCGGCGTGTGTGCTCGAGGATCGCCGCGACGTCCGAAGCCACAAAACACTCGGGCTCGAAGCGCTCCGGGTCCCCGAGACCGATCAGCAGGGGCGCCGCGTGGCGGGTCGCGACCATGCTCTCGGGGTGATCATCGTGGATCACACACAGGGCGTAGGCGCCCTCGACCTCGGCCAAGGTCGCGCGCACGGCCGCCGCGAGATCCCCGTCCCTGGCGTCCTCCCTGGCGTCCTCCCTGGCGTCCTCCCTGGCGTCCTCCCTGGCGTCCTCATAGTGGGCGTCGATGAGGTGGGCCAGGACCTCCGTATCAGTCTCGCTGACGAAACGCCGACCGCGGCCGCGCAGGGCCTCGCGGTGTTTGGCGTGGTTCTCGATGATGCCGTTGTGCACCACACAGACCCGCCCGGCCCGGTGTGGGTGGGCGTTGAGCTCGCTGGGCCGGCCGTGGGTCGCCCAGCGGGTGTGGCCGATGCCCGTGGTCCCCGAGATCGGCTCGGCCTCGAGCTTCGCCGCGAGGCCCCCCAGCTTGCCCTCGCAGCGCGTGATCAGGGCTGGGGGAGAGCGCGCCGGGTCGAGGATCGCAACCCCCGCCGAGTCGTACCCCCGGTACTCGAGACGTCGCAGGCCATCCACGAGCAAGGGGACCGCGAGACGAGCGCCGGTGTAGCCGATAATGCCGCACATAGGGATCTGTGATGGTTGTAGCGGGCCTGCGAGAATTCGCCAAACCCATCCGGCCGCGGAGGTCGAACGAGACGACCCCCCGCCCGCAGACGCGGACGGAGGGTCGTTTGATTTCAGGTCGGTCCGAGACCGCTTACTGGCGCACCAAGTCGGTGTCGTACTTGATGATCTTCGCGCCCTCGAGGACCTTGACGTCCCTGAGTTGACGCTCGACCTTCATGGCCTTGCCCACGATCACGATCACGGGGATCGGGTGGATGTGCTTGGCCGCGGTGGCCTTGATGTCACCGATTTCGATCGTGCGGACATCGTCGATGTAGGTGTTGTAGTAGTCGCTGGGCAGGCTGTAGGTCTGCATGGTGCGGACCTTGGCGGCGATCTGAGACGCGGTCTCGATCTGCAGCGGGAAGCTCAGCGCCATGTTGTCGACGGTCGCCTGAAACTCTGCGGCGGTCGGATCCGTGGTCCGCAGACGCTCGACGTGCTCGAAGAGCAGCCCGATCATCTCTCCCGCTTCCTTGGTCTGGGTGACCATGGCGAAGGTGCCGATCGCCTTTTGCGAGGCCTGCATGGAGTTGATGTTGTAGGTGAGCTTCTTGTCCTCGCGGATGTCGCGGAACAGGCGCGAGCTCATCCCGCCTCCAAACAACTTGGTGACGGCCGCCATCTGCAGCCACTCGGGGCTGTTGCGAGCCACCGAGTTGATGTTGGCGATCACGATGTCCGAGCTGATCTGGTTGCGATCAACGATGTGGATCTCGAGCTCGGTGGGCACCGCCGCCTGGTAGTCCTCGGGCTTGAAGCGCTCGAGGGGGTGGTTCGGGAAGCTCTCGGCGGGCTGCCAGCGACCCAGGGTCTTCTCGACGATCTTTTGGACGTCGGCCTTGGTGACGTCCCCCGAGAGGATCAGGTAGCTGTTGTTGGGTCGGTACCAGGTCGAGTGAAACTTGCGCAGGTCGTCGGCCGTCAGGGCGTCGATCTGGGCGTCGCTGGCCCACATCTGCCCGTAGGGGTGCCCCTTGGGGTAGAGGATCTGGCCGACCAGGCGCTGGGCGAGCGCCCCGCCGTCGGACTTCTCGCTCTTGACCGCCGTCTTTTGCTGCTCCTTGAGCTTGCTCAGGGCCTCGTCGTCGAACTTCGGATTTTGCGCGACGTCGTTGATGAGCTCGAGGGCCATGCCCAAGTTCGGGGTCATCACCCGCGTCGTGATGAAGGCATTCTCCTCACCCGCAGCCGCCGACAGGCTCGATCCGACCTGCTCGATGCTCGCGTCGATCTTCGCCTTGCTGCGCTTTTTGGTGCCCTCGGTGAGCATCGAGGCGGTCATGCCTGCGAGCAGCTCGTCGTGGACACTGCCGGCACGGATGACCAGCTGGATGTCGACGATCGGAACTTCGTGGTTCTCGACGATGATCACCGAGAGCTTGTTGGGCAGCTCGTACTGCTGGAGCTCCGGGAAGTTGACCGGGCGCTGCTCCGAAGGCGGCGGCGGATCGGGGTAGACCCGCGCCGGAGTCTCTTGCGTGGTGTCCGTGTCGGCCGTCTGGCCGTCGTCGGGTGGGGTCGTGTCGGTGTTGGTCTTGTCGCAGGCGCCCAGGGTCATGGCGCTGGCGAGGCCGAGACACGCGACGAGGCTGCTGAGGCGGGTGGGGATATTGGTTTCGAAGCTACGCATTGGTTTGTCCTCCCCGATCACTTGGCGGCCGTCGCTTTGTCGGCGGGCACCATCTCGTAAAACAGCCAGTTTTCGTTCAGGTAGGCCTTGGCGACCCGCTTGATGTCCTTGGTGCTGACTTCTCCGTAGCGCTCGAGATCCGAGATGATGCGCTTGGGGTCATCGTAAAAGAGCGCGCCTTCGGCGATCGCCGAGGCCCGGCCCGAGTTCGTGGCCAGGGTGCTGACGCTCTGCATGAGCTGGGCGTTGACCGCCTTCTCGAGCTCCTTCTTGCTGACGCCCTTCTTGGCGACCTTGGCGAGCTCGGCGACGAGCACGCCCTTGACGTCGTCCAGATGGGCCTCGCCCTCGGCCGTGGGGATGCCGAAGAACAGCATGCCGCCGACGTCGCGCATACCGAAGATGTGGCCGCCGCCCGAAAACGCGGTCCACTTCTTGTCGTCGGTCATGATCTTGGGCACACGCGCAGACTCGCCGCCGAACAAGATGTTGCCGAGCAGGTCGAGCGCGGGGCGATCGGGGTGGTCGTCGCCGACCGTGGCCCAAGCCCAGATCCACTGGGCTTGCTGGGCCTTGTCGTCGGCGACCTGGCGCTCGATCTTGCGGCCGGTGATGACCTTGCTCTCGACCGTGGGCGGCTTGGCCTCACCCGCGGGGATCGGCCCGAAGTAGTGTCCCACCCGGTCCTTGACCGTCGCCAGCTCGACATCGCCGACGATGACCATGACCGCGTTGTTGGGCCGGTAGTAGGTCTTGAAAAAGGCCTCGCCGTCCGCGGCCGTGGCAGCCTCGAGATCCTCGAGCGAACCGATCGGCATGTGGGCGTAGGGGGTGCCCTCGAACAGCTCACCGATGAGCTGCTCGATACCCTTGGAGAAGGGTTGGTTGTCCGAGCGGTCCTTCTCCGACTTCACGGCCTCGCGCTGCACGGCGAAGGCCTCGTCGGTGATCTCGAGGTACTGAAGCCGGTCGGCCTCGCCCCAGAGCACCATGTCCAGGTACTGGCTGGGGATGTTGTGATAGTAGATCGTCTGGTCGAAGCTGGTCCCGGCGTTGATGTAGCCGCCGGCGCGCTCGGTGTATTCACCGATCGCGTTGTCGGGCAGGTTCTTCGAACCCTGGAACATCATGTGCTCGAAGAAGTGGGCGAAGCCCGTGCGACCCTCGACCTCGTCCCGCGACCCGACATCGTAGGTGATGTTGATGGTGAACGCGGGGGTCGAGTGGTCTTCGACCACGAACACGCGCATCCCGTTGTCGAGGGTGAACTCTTCGATAGCGAGCTCGATCTCGACCTTGGTCTTCGACTTCTTGGCGGCGTGGACCGGCGCGGGCAGGACCAGCGCACCGATAACGGGTAGGGCGAGGGCACCCGAGAAAGCGAGGTGCGCGAGTTTGGAGCGACGGACTGTCATACTGCTGGTTCCTTTCAACGTCGAACAACGAGACGCTGGCGGCGCGGACGTTATCATAAACGCGCGAAACCCAATGACCCGCGGGTCGACGATCGACACGCCGACGCGGCGGTCGCCCACACCGCCGTGTTTTCGCTCATGCCGGCGGCCGAAACCTATTCGAGTTCCAGGCGCGCGCGCTCGGCCATTTCGACCCCGCGCTGCCACTCGAGCAGGTCGGCGAGGCGCTGCGCCTCGTCGAGGCAGCGCGAGGCGTCGTCCTTGCGACCTGCGCTGGCCCGCAGCCGAGCCCGCAACAGCAGGAGCTCCGCGCTGGTCCGACGATCACCGATCTTGCGGGCCAGCTCGAGGCCACGCCCGACGTGCTGCTCCGCGAGCATGTTCTGCTTGAGCCCACGCAAGAGCCGCCCGAGGATCTCGTGAACCCGCATCTGGCCGTGGTCCTCGCTCCGACGCTCGGCCTGAAACAAGGCGTGCTCGGCCCAGGTCCGCGCCTCTCGGAGCTTCCCGGCACACTCGTGGACCTCGGCAGCGGTCAACAGGTAGCGCCACATCGAGAGGTCGATGAGCGCCCGAGGTCCATCCCCCAGCGTGCACATGTCGAGCCCCTCCTCGAGCTCGGCGATGGCCTTGTCGTGCTCGCCGAGTGCGTCGAGGGCCCGGCCGAGCTCGGCGTAGAGCTTGAGTAGAGCCTCGCGTCGACCCTGGGCGATCAGAGGTCCGAGTGCGCGCTGGTAGGCGTCGACGGCCCCACTCCACTCGCGGCGTCGAGCCAGACAGCGGCCCAGCGCCCGGTAGAGCTCGGACTCGCTGCCGGGTACGGTCTTGCTGCCGATCAGCTTGCGCAGGGTGTCGACGGCCTCGTCGACCCGGTCCGTATAACAGAAGGGATCGACGAGGTCGGCGATGAGGTGGGCCTCGTGTTTGAGCCGGTCGCCATCGGGCAGGCGCCTGCAGGCCTTGAGCGCGGTCCGCAGCAAGCGGACGGCCTTGGGGTCGTCGAAGCAGACGACAGCGGCGACCGCGGCCTCGCGCAGGGCCTCGATGAGCTCGACGGTCTGGACACATCCGGCGTCGTCTTGCGCGCGGCTGGGCTGGGCCCGCAGCAGGTGCAGCGCGCGGATCGTCGGTGAAGCCTGGGCCCGCTCGGTCCGGATCGAGGCCTCCCTGTGGAGGTGTTTGACCCGCCGCCGATCGATGAGCGCGAGAGCCCGCTCCCGGGTCAGGCGCCCGTGGAAGGCCCAACAATGATCACCCGCGGCCCTGAGCATGCCGGCCTGTTCCAGGGCGTCGAGCTGCTCGGAGAGCTCGCCCTCGTGGACCGCCGGATCCACGGCCCGCATGACCTCGAGTTCATCGTACTCGACCACCTCACCGAGCACCGCCGCGACCTCGAGGACCAGACGCTCGGGCGCAGCCAGGCGAGAGAGCCACCCATCGATCGCGCTCTCGACATCGACGAGCTCCCCCTCAGCCAGCACACAGCGCAGGGTGAGCTCGAGCTCGAAGGGGGTCATGGGCGCCTGGCTGGCCAGGCGATCGGCGAGCGAGGAGCTCGCCCCGCTGAGGTCCTTCGCCCATGCACGCAGGGCCGCTCCGTCGAGCTTGGGAAGCTCGACCACGGGGCTGCGAAGCCAGTCTCGCTGGGCCTCCGCGGTGCTGATCAAGATCAGCACCGGGGCGTCGGAGCGCGCATGCACGAGCTGCTGGAGGATCCTCCGTGAGGGCGCATCCCAGCGGTCGACATCGTCGAAGACGAGCAGCAGGGGCGCCCCGGCGGCGCCCTCGGTCAACGCCTGGACCGCCGAGGTGAAACACTCGCGACGGCGGACCGCGTACTCGAGCACGGTGTCCCCGGGACCCACGCCAAACAGCTCGCTGAGCCCGGGCAGGGCCTCGTAGGAGAGACCCAAGAGGTTCGCCGCTCGGTGGATGTCGCCAGCCGACGCCGACTCGGGGCTGAGACCCAAAAGTTGGCCGACGGCCACGCGGATCGGCCACAGGGCAGACATGGCCCCGCTGGTCTCACAGCCCGCGGCGACCACTCGCCAGCCCAGCTCGAGGGCCCGCTCGGCGAACTCGTCGAGCAACCGGGTCTTGCCCGATCCCGCCGGGCCCGTGATCACCTGCGCGTAGAGCCCGACCTTGGGCGAGGTCAGCTGGCGCTCGCCGGCATCGAGCAGGCCGTTGGCGGCCTCTCCAGCGAGCCGCTGCGGCAGCGCCCGCAACAGGACCTTGGCAGTGGTCTCACCCGTGACCTGGCGCAGGGCCTGGGTCGAGCGCCGGGGCAGCTTGCGCTGGCCGGGGGCCAGGCGCTGCTGCTTGGGCACCGCCGTCCCACAGCTCGCACAAAAGTGATCGTCGGGCTTCATCACCTTCCCGCAGCTGGAGCAGTAGATCGCCGTGCTGGTCCCGACTCGGGAGGTCTCGACGATCGCCTCGCGAAACGCGCTCGCGTCCGCGTAGCGAGCCTCTCGGTCCTTCGACAGGGCGCGCAGACAGACCGCCTCCAGCGGGGTCGCGCTGGTGCCCAGAACCTGGCTCGGCGGGATCGGCTCCTCGTGGATGTGGCGATGAAGGATCTCCACCGCGACCTCCGACTCGAAGGGCGGGCGCCCGGTGAGCATCTGATACAGGATCACGCCGACGGCGTAGAGGTCCGAGCGCTGGTCGAGCTTGAGGCCACAGGCCTGCTCCGGAGACATGTACTCGGGCGTGCCGCAGACCACCCCCTGGCTGGTCAGCCCCGGGCGCGAGTCACTGGACGACTCGTCCATCAACTTGGCGATCCCAAAATCGAGGACTTTGAGCAGCTCGCCCCGCGTCCGCAGGCTCTGAACGAGGATATTTTCGGGCTTGAGATCGCGGTGCAGCACCCCCAAGCCGTGGGCCTCGGTGAGCGCAGCCAGGATCTGCAGGCACAGGTCCGCGACCCGATCACGGGAGAGCGGGAACTCGTCGCGGATGATCTGCTCGAGGGAGCGACCCTCGATGTACTCCATCACGAGGAAGGTCACGCCGTCGGGGGTCCGCCCGTAGTCGACGATCGAAACCACGTTCGGATGGTTCAAGCTCGCGGCGTTGTGTGCCTCGTTGGCGAAGCGCGCCTGCGAGTCCGGATCGTGGGTGAGATGAGGGCTGAGGATCTTGATGGCGAAGGGTTTGTGCAGCGCGGTCTGCTCGGCCCGATAGACCCGCCCCATGGCCCCGGTCCCGATCAGATCCTCGATGAGATAGCGATCATGGATCATCCGACCCAGATAAGGGTCGCCATCGTGACGCTGCGCGCCCGTCAGATCAGACCCGCAGCCCGGACAAAAACTGTGTTCGTCGAGAACGCGCGCGTCACACTGCGGACAGATCGTATGTGCTAGCTCGTGCACAAAGCTCCTACATTAGAGGCCGACGACCGTACCTTAGAGAAGGCTCGCCGCAAACAAATACACGCCCGGGTCGATCAACTTTCGGCAGGAGGAACAAGAGTACATGCGCGCTTAGCGCATTGCGCTCCTGTTCCCAGTATAGCGGTCCGCGCTCCAGTTTCGCCCCCCCCGACCTGTCGGGCGAGACCGATCACCTGCGGTAGTATCAATATTCTTCTCCACCAATATTGTGAAGAGTTATCCCATGAGTCCCTGCCTGGGAACTGGTTTGATAGCACTCTGCTCACGGATCCCCCATCGCTGAGCCGGCTCGGTCTTGATCCTTCGACCACCGCGGCTCGGGCGATTCTGAGCGTGTCCGATCGACAGCCTCCGTGTTTGGTGGGTTATGTCACTTTCTGGAGCAACGCGGGCGGAGCCGTCACCCGCCGCCGCCGCCGCTGAACACACCCTAATCTGGCGCTCAGCGGCCATCACGCAGCATTGACAGGACACACGCCTCCCTCATATATACCGCGCGCTTGGCGGGCAACCGCCGTTGGGGCGTCGGCAAGTGGTAAGCCATCGGTTTTTGGTACCGACACGCGTAGGTTCGATCCCTACCGCCCCAGTTTTCTCGACCGACGCTTCTCGATCCCCCCTCGGCCCGTCCGGAGTTTCGCGTGAACCGACTGATCTCCATCTTCGGCGGAAACGCCACCCCTGCTCTGACGGCCGAAATCTGTCGCTACGTCGGTGTGCCCCAGGGCACCTCGAAGGTCTCGCGCTTTTCCGACGGAGAGATCTTCGTCGAGATCGGCGAGAACGTTCGCGGCGTCAACTGCTTCATCGTCCAGTCGACCTGCTCGTCGCCGAACGACAACTTGATGGAACTGTTGATCATGATCGACGCGCTCAAGCGCGCCAGCGCCGGCGCGATCGTCGCAATCATGCCCTACTTCGGCTACGCCCGCCAAGATCGCAAGGTCAAGCCCCGGACTCCGATCACGGCCAAGCTCGTCGCTGATCTGTTGACCGCCGCGGGTGCGACCCGGGTGCTCTCGATCGACCTGCACGCCGGTCAGATCCAGGGCTTCTTCAACATCCCCTTCGACCACCTCTACGCGACCCCCGTGATCCGCGACGCCCTGCGCGACGCGGGCCTGAGCGGACCCAACACGGTCGTGGTCTCCCCCGACGCCGGCGGCACCGAGCGCGCGCGCGCCTACTCCAAGTTCCTCGGCTGCCCGCTGGCGATCATCGACAAGCGCCGCGAGTCCCCCAACGTCTCCCAGGTCCACCACCTCATCGGCGACGTCGAGGGCAAGCGCGCGATCTTGATCGACGACATGATCGACACCGCGGGAACCCTGTGCAACGCCGCCCAGGCGGTCAAAGACCACGGCGCGGCCGAGATCTACGCGGCCGCGACCCACGGTGTCCTCTCGGGTCCGGCCCTCGAGCGCATCAACGACTCGGTGATCTCCAAGGTCTGGGTCACCGACACGATCCCGCAGCTCGACAAGCAAGCCCGCTGCCCGAAGCTCGAGGTCTTGAGCACGGCCCATCTGGTGGGTGAAGCGATCAAGCGCATCCACCACGGCGACTCGATCTCGAGCCTGTTCGCCTAAACGGCCAGACATCGGCCCCATCCGCGTTGATCACGGCCACCAGCTTCCTGGCGTCGCGCTTTGTCATGGAAGTGAGGCTGTGGGCCGACTCACAGGCGCGTCTTCGGTTCTGTCTCCGATCCATCTTGGACTGGACGCAATGCACGATGTAGACAGCGGCAAACCTATTTTGGGTGTGCGTCGGCGGCGAGCCGGTTCCTAGTGGACCACGAGGCACCTATCCGACGGCCCCACAGAAAGAAAACCATGAGCGAGAACCAATACGGCATCCTCGAAGCTTCGATTCGTCACCAGTCCGGCAAGGGCTCGGCCCGCAAGCTCCGCGCCAAGGGCCTGATCCCCGGCATCATCTACGGCAAGGGTGAGGACAACATCATGCTCACCGTCAGCCCCCGCGAGCTGCGTCGGGCGCTCGACCCCGAGCGCAAGCTCAACACCTTTTTCAAGGTCAGCATCCGCGACGGTGAGGGCACCCCCAAGATCGAGGAGTGTGTACTCACCAACTACCAGGCGGACCCGATCCGCGACGAGTTTGTGCACGTCGACTTCCTCCGCGTCGACCCCAACACCGAGATCGTCACCAAGATCCCGGTCGAGTACATCGGCCGTGCGGTCGGTGTGGTCACCGGTGGCAAGCTCCGGACCTACCAACGCACGACGCGTATCGCCGCCAAGCCCAGCGAGATGCCGGTCAAGCTGACCGTCGATATCACTGACCTCAACGTGGGCGACACGCTCCGAATGCGTGATCTCGAGCTCGAGAACGCCCGGCTCCTGGACCACCCGGACGCCGTCGTCGCGCACGTCGAGCTGCCGCGGGCCGCGATGCCCGAGGGCGAGGGCGAGGGCAAGGGCGAGGGCGAGGGCGAGGGCGAGGGCGAAGGGAAGAAGGAAGAGTAGGCCGACCCGGCCTCACTCTCCCCGTCCCACGCCCCACCCCCGCGAGTCACCACGACCATGTCCTCCCTCTCGCCATGGCTCATCGTCGGACTCGGCAACCCCGGTCCGAAGTACGCCGACAACCGGCACAACGTCGGGTTCATGGTCGTGGAGCGCTGGGCCGAACATCACGCGACGCCCGGCACGGGGGGTCCTGGATGGAAGCAGCAGTTCAAGGGCAGGGCCGCTGTCGTCCACGCGGGCGCCGGCATCGGGCGTGCTGTCGTCCTCCAACCGCACACTTTCATGAACCTCTCGGGGCAGAGCGTGCGGGCGGCTGCCGACTTCTACGACATCCCCCTCGATCGCATCGTCGTCGTACACGACGAGATCGACTTCGAGTTTGGCCGGGTCGCGCTCAAGCGCGGCGGCGGTCACGGGGGCCACAATGGCCTGCGCAACATCATCGAGCACCTCGAGAAGCCCCGTTTTCTCCGTGTCCGGGTCGGCGTCGATCGTCCCCGACATGGGGAGGTGGCCGACTGGGTGCTGTCCGACTTTCGAGGTCAGGACGCCCTGCACCTGGGTGAGCTCATCGACCGCGCCGAACAGGCGCTGACCGTTCTCGTGGCGGAGGGCCTCACCCTCGCCAGCAACAAATTCAATCAATCTCCACCCCCCGAAACGGCCTCGAGCCCCTCGAGCGCTTCCTGATCGGGCAACCCAAGGATTCGTATCGTGAAACCCGAAGATCTCCTCTTTGCCATTCCGGTGGCCGGCGTGGTCGCACTGATCTACGCCGGATTGACCTCCAAATGGATCAAGGGCCGTGACGAAGGCAACGAGCGCATGAAGTCCATCGCCGCTCAGATTCAGAGCGGCGCCATGGCCTTCCTCCGTGCCGAGTACTTTGTGCTCGGCATCTTCGTCGCTGTCGTCGCCGTCGGCCTCGTCCTCCTCAACCTCTCCGAGCCGACCTCCGATCCGCTGATCGGTCTGTCCTTCGTACTCGGCGCTGGCGCGTCGGGTATCGCGGGCTTCTTCGGCATGCGTGTGGCCACCATGGCCAACGTCCGCACCGCCGCAGCTGCCCGCACGGGCCTCGCTCCTGCGTTGCAGATCGCCTTCCGCGGCGGCGCCGTCATGGGCATGAGCGTGGTCGGCCTGGCCCTCATGGGCCTCGGCGGCCTGTTGTGGTTCTATGTCGGCCAGTTCGAGGTCGACCTGGCCGCCCTCGACCAGGCCAGCGAGAGCGTCAAGTTCAGCAAGGTCATCAACGTCCTCGCGGGCTTCTCCATGGGCGCATCTTCGATCGCCCTGTTCGCGCGGGTCGGCGGAGGCATCTACACCAAGGCCGCCGACGTCGGCGCCGACTTGGTCGGTAAAGTCGAAGCCGGCATCCCCGAGGATCACTTCCTCAACCCGGCGACCATCGCCGACAACGTCGGCGACAACGTCGGCGACGTCGCGGGCATGGGCGCCGACCTGTTCGAGTCCTACGTGGGCTCGATCATCGGCGCCATGATCCTCGGCGCGCTGGCCTCCCAGGGCGCCTTCGAGGCCGCCTTCATGCCGCTGGTGATCGCGGCTGTCGGTATCCTGGTGTCGATCCTCGGCACCTTCGTGGTCCGCACCAAAGAGGGCGGCAACCCTCAGCACGCCCTCGACGCGGGTGCCTTCGGCTCCGCTGGCGTGATGATGGTGCTCAGCTACTTCATCATCGACTACTTCGTGCAGGCCGCGGGCGGGGGCATCAAGTTCTCCGAGTTCGCCGCGCCGCTCACGACCTGGCACCTCTTCTACCCGATCGTCGTCGGTCTCGTGGCCGGCTCGCTCATCGGCTTGGTGACGGGCTACTACTGCTCCAAGAACCGCAAGCCGGTCAACAGCATCGTCGAGCAGTCCAAGACCGGACCCGCGACGAACCTCATCGCCGGTATCGGCGTGGGCTTCGAGTCGACCGCGATCCCGATCCTCCTGATCGCTCTCGCCATCTACGTCGCCAACCTCTACGCCGGCATCTACGGCGTGGCCCTGGCGGCCCTGGGCATGCTCTCGACGACCGGCATCCAGCTGGCCGTCGACGCCTACGGCCCGATCTCGGACAACGCCGGCGGCATCGCCGAGATGTCCGGTCTGCCCAGCAAGGTCCGCGAGCGCACCGACAACCTCGACGCGGTCGGCAACACCACCGCCGCGATCGGCAAGGGCTTCGCCATCGCCTCCGCGGCGCTCGCCTCCCTGTCCCTGTTTGCGGCCTACCGCAAGCTCGCCCTGGGTGACACCGACATCATCCTCACCGACCCGGAGGTCCTCATCGGCCTGCTGGTCGGCGGCATGCTGCCCTTCCTGTTCTCGGCCATGGCCATGAAGGCCGTGGGTGAGGCCGCGATGGAGATGATCCAAGAGGTCCGTCGCCAGTTCAAAGAGATCCCCCTGCTGCGCGAGGCCCTCACAGTGGTCGCCCAGGCCGAGAAAGAGGACCGCGAGCTGACCGAGGAAGAGGACAAGTTGGTCCAGGCGGCCGGCAAAAAGACCGAGGTCGAGAAGTGTGTGGCCATCTCCACCCAGGCCAGCCTCAAACGCATGATGCTGCCGGGGCTGCTGGCCATCGCCTCGCCCATCATCGTCGGCTTCTGGTCGCCCCTGGCGCTCGGTGGCCTGCTCGCAGGTACCCTCACCTCTGGCGTCATGTTGGCCATCTTCATGTCCAACGCCGGTGGCGCCTGGGACAACGCCAAGAAGCAGGTCGAGGAGCAAAAGCGTGACCCAGAGGCCAACACCGGCAAGGGCTCCGAGCGGCACAAGGCTGCGGTCATCGGAGACACGGTCGGCGATCCCTTCAAGGACACCGCCGGCCCGAGCCTCAACATCCTCATCAAGCTGATGACGATCGTGGCTGTGGTACTCGCGCCCCACATCAACCCGAACCGGACCGAGGCCCCCGAGGCCGACTCGACCGAAACGGCCGATTCGGGCGGCGATGCCGACAACGGCGACGCCAAAAAGGACACCAAGGCGGACACCAAAAAGGACGCCAAGAAAGACTGAGCGCACCGCGCCGGTCGAGGGTCCGCCACATTGTGGCGGGCCCTTTTCTAATTGGGCTCGAAGGTGGGACTTTTCTCACCGAGTGACACGGCGATCGTGTCGACACCCGCCTAGCTCTATCTGAGCACCAATTGCTGGCGGTCCAATCGCTTCAGCGGCACTCGAATCCCAATATGTGACGTATTTTTCTGAACCGCGAGCTGCCGACTCCGACACCAGCCAATCGGAGGCCGCATGCAGAACCTGACTACTCAACCTCACGTATCGTCACTGGATGACTCTTTGCACTCAGAGCCATCTTTGCCCAAGCTCTCTCTCGTGGCGCTTCGTGAGCGCAAGAAAGATCAGACCCGGGATGCCCTCTCCCGCGCGGCCTTCGTCCTGTTCCAGAGCAAGGGCTACGAGGGCACGACGGTCGCGGAGATCGCCCGCGCCGCCAACGTCTCGCGGCGGACCTTCTTCCGCTACTTCTCGACCAAGGACGCGCTCTTGTTTGTGGACGAGGGCGAGCGCTTGTCCATGTTTCGTGCCCTGCTGAACAACCGGGAACCGGAAGAGGGGGCCTTCGCCGCGATCCACCGCAGCTGCATCGCCCTGTCCCGGCGCCTGATGCAGGACCGAACCCAGATCATCGCTCGGGCCTCGATCATCGGCGCGTCCCCAGCCCTGAGCAAACAAGAGCGCCAGCAGGACCTGGCCTGGGAGCACGCGATCACCGACGCCCTGCTCGCGGGCATCGACGATCCAAGCCCGCTCGCTAGCCGTCGGGCTCGCGCCCTCGGTGGCGCGATCTGGGGCGGCATCCGAGCGACCATGAGTGAATGGCACGGCGATCAAGGCCGCAGCGACCTCGTCGCCCTCGCCGAGGAGGGTCTCGAGCTGTTCGCGGGTGCGATCGACTTTGAGGCCGAGCCCCGGCGCCCCCGATTCGTAGACAACTAGGCCCCCTATGCCCTCCCCGCTCGAGACGATCCCCGCCCAAGGCTCACCCCCGGACACCGTACTCGAGCAGCTCGAGCGCTATCGATCAGACGATCTGGATTGGCGTTCGGGCAAAGTCTGGGCCTATATCTTCGACCCCGGGAAAGAGGCGGAGGCGGTCGTTCAGCGGGCCTTTATGGCCTACCTGAACGAGAACGGCCTCGACCCGACCGCCTTTCCCAGCCTCCTCCGATTCGAGAACGAGGTGGTCTCCATGTCGGCGCGCCACCTCGGCGGCGACGCTGCGGTGGTCGGCAACTTCACCAGCGGGGGGACCGAGAGCATCATCTTGGCCTGCAAGGCGGCCCGGGACTGGGCTCGGTCCAAGCGCCCCGAGCTCGCCCGCGCGGCTCAGCGCCCCAAGATCATCCTGCCGTCGACGGCCCACGCCGCCTTTCACAAGGCGGCCCACCTCCTCGACCTCGACAAGGTCATCGTCGATGTCGACCCGCTCAGCTTTCGCGCCGACCTGCCTCAGATCCGAGCGGCGATCGACGAGCACACCATCATGCTCGTCGGCTCGGCCGTCTCCTACGCCCACTGCGTGATCGATCCGATCGCCGAGATCGCGGCCCTGGCCCAATCCCGAGGGTTGTGGATGCACGTCGACGCCTGCATGGGTGGCTTCTTGCTGCCCTACTTTCGGCGTCTCGGTCGGCCGGTGCCGAGCTTCGGGTTCGAGGTCGAGGGCGTCAGCTCGATCTCCATGGACCTGCACAAGTACGCGTTCGCGGCCAAGGGCGCCTCGGTGGTCTTGTATCGCGACAAGGCCCTGCGCAAGCACCAGATCTTCACCTGCGCCGACTGGACCGGCTACACGATCAGCAACCCGACCCTGCAATCGAGCAAGTCCGGGGGCCCAGTCGCCGCCGCTTGGGCGATCCTCAATCACCTCGGAGACGCGGGCTACCTCGCGCTCGCGCAGGCCGTGCTCGAGGCCACCGACAAGGTCATGCAGGCCATCGACGACCACCCCGACCTGCGCCTGGTGGGCCGCAGCGACATGAACCAAATCGCCCTGTGCTCGGACACGGTGCCCATCTTTGCGCTCGCCGAGGCCCTCAACGCGCGCGATTGGTACGTCCAGGTTCAGCTCAGCTACAGCTGGGAGGGGGGCTGCTCCCCCGCGAACATCCACCTCTCGATCAACCCGGCCAACCTGCGCTGGGTCGACGACCTGCTCGCAGACCTCGACCACTGCATCGAGCAGGTCCGCGACACACCTCCAAACCCGCTCGTCGAGGGGCTCGCACCACAGCTGGCCCAACTCGACCCGAACACCCTGACCGGTCAGACCATACGCGAGATGATGGCCATGCTCGGGATCACCCCGGGTGAAACACCGAAGGTCGGCGCGGCCGTCAACGAGCTTCTCGATGCGCTCTCACCTGCGCTGCGCGAGCGTGTATTGACCGAGTTCATGAACGAGCTCTACTGACGGACGACCCCTGGACCTGATCAAACCCGATCAAACCTGATCAAACCTGATCAAACCTGATCAAACTTGATCAAACTTGATCAGGCCCGGTCAGTCTTCGTATCCGAAGTCGGGATCGCCACCGCCGCCAAATTCACCGCCGCCTCGGGCACCACGACCGCCTCGGCGACGTCCACGTTTGCCACTTCCACGGCCGTCTCGGCCACCATCCCGATCTCCACGGCCCCAATCGTCTCCACTGAAACCACCGGGGCGCCCGCCGCCGCCTCCACCTCCAGGACGAGCGCCGCCTCCGCCTCCGGGGCCACCGCCTCCACCTCCGCCTCCGCCTCCGCCTCCAGGACGAGGGCGACGTTCTTTCTCCTGCGCCCGATCGACTCGGATCGAGCGACCATCGACCTCTTTGCCGTTGAGGTCGAGAGCCTTGGTCGCCCCCTCCTCATCGACGTAGGTCACGAACCCAAAACCGCGGGAGCGGCCCGTCTCGCGATCCAAGATCACGCGGGCGTCCTCCACGGCACCGAACTCGGCGAAGACCTCCTTGAGGCGCTGGTTATCCATCGCCCAAGGCAGTCCGCCGATGAACAATTTTTTCGACATCTGCTTGCTTTCTCGATCCGAGGTCCCCGCCTCGTTACCCAAGGGTACCGTGTGGCGCCCAGCAGCGGCAACAAAAGCTGCGCCCACTCCCCCGCTCAGGTGACCACCGCCCTGTCATCAGATGGCGGTCCACTGTCCTCAGGCCGCCACCGCTGTGTCACAGCCTTCAGAACAGGCCGCGTTCGCGCAGCCGCTCGAGCAGGGCCTCATCGAAAAACAACACGTAGAAGGCCAACACCCACAGCGAGAAGTACCCAACCCGATACATCAACAAGCCGATGCCGAGGTGCATGGCCGCGCCGCCCAAAAATGCGAGCGGCCGGGCCCGGCGCACACCGAAGAGCAGGGGCGCCGCGAGTTCAAAGCCGAGCGAGGCGTGCTGCAGCACCGCCCACACCCAAAGGGGCAAGCTCCGCACCATCCAGGCGGCGAGGTCCGTCATGTAGATGGTCTGGGCCTGGCGCCACAACACCGTGCTGCTCTCGAGCCAGTCGCCCTGGAGCTTGCAGATCCCAGCGCCGAAATAGAGGAGCAACAAGGTCGCCTGGAGCACCCGGATCGGCCACGCGGACCGGAGCCCTCGCGACTGCTCCTGTCCTCCCGCTTTGGGCTCGACCCAGGGTGCCAGGGCGATCGCAGTCAGGGCTACGATCGCGACCTTGTTCATGGAGAACGCGCCGAGGCGGTCGGCCATGGTCACGTAGAGGAGACCGGCGAGCGTCACCCACACAAAGCGGGTCGGCCACACACGCAGCAAGATCGCGACCATGCTCCCGATGTAGACCACCAAGAAGATCGGCAGCGCCCACTCGGGCAGGAGCGGGACCTCGAACTGGAGTCCAAGGGAGACCGACGGGCTCAGGTGGTAACCCTCGGCGGTCAGCCACTCCCGGCCGTCGAGGCTCCAGGCGAGTGTGTAGATCAGCAGGGCCAGGGTCGCCGCCCACCGAAATGCCTCCAGCCGCACGCTGCTGCAGGGGCCCACCGCCCACCGCAGCAGCGCCTCGACGGCGTTGCCCCCCTCCGCTTTCGCTTCCGCTTCCGCTTCCGCTTCCGCTTCCGTCATGGCGTCCCTCCCTCACCCGAGATCAGGGTCTCGCCCAACTGCCGGATCTCGACCGCCCCCAACTCGCCCCGGGGCCGCTTGCGCCAGTGGCCTGTGGGCGGCGCGTCGACGCTGATCCAGACATCGGTCCAGAGGTAGCGCACCCGGATGATCGACGCGCGCTCGGGGTGCTGCTCCGCATCCTGAGCGACCAACCATCGGGCCATCTCGGCCCGGGCCGGCTCCGCTCGATCGCGGTAGCCGAAGCGGGCCATGAACCGGTCGAAGCGTGTGCGGTGGCCAAAGGGCTCGAGCCCAAAATACTCGCGCTCGTCGAAGTCCTCCCAGCCGCGGGCGCCCTGACGCCAGACCTGGACATAGAACACACTCACCCGATCGCTGGCGGTCGCGAACAGACAGGAGACCGCGTAGAAGTCCCGGGCCTTGGCCGGCAACACCCGAGGTGGCCCCCCCGAGACGCCGGAGATCGCCAGGGGCAGCAGCCAAAACAGGGTGAAGGCCGCCCCTACAGCCAGGTCGCGGCGGCGGGGGAGCCAGCTCCACCCGGACTCGGGCGAGTGGGGCGAGTGGGGCGGGCCCCCGGCAGGTTCCGACATCGAGGCTGTCTAGGCGCGCTGGCGCAGGATGGCCAAGGCCAGGTTGCCCACGCCCGGCACGAAGCTGATCGGCCACAGCCACCACAGCCCCGGGAACAGGGAGATCAGCTGCCGACCGACGGGATGTTTACCCGAGATCATGGTCTCATCTTTGTCCGGTGTCCGCAGGCGCAGACGCAGGTCGTCCGCACCGACGCTGGTGTCGAGCTCGAAGTCGAGCCGCTCGCCCAGGTCCCAACAGCGCAGCAGCGCGACCCGGCGAATACTCCCCTCGGAGGGTCCATGCACGACCACCCAGGGCGCCTTGCGGATGCGGTACTTGGCCCGCTCCAAGGGGGCGGTCAGCTTGCGCACGATCCGTCGAACGCCGGCTTCGGGGAGCGCGGGCCGATCACCCTCACCGGGCGCGGCCGCACGCCAGAGCAGGAACTTCCACGCGCTGTCGATGTTCGCGCCGACCAACAAGATCGGATACATGGCGATCATCCCCTGCACGAAGGTCCCCACGTTGAGCGAGATGTCGATGCCGACGTGGAAGAGGAACCCGAGCAGCAGCCACAGGCGCTTACCCAGCAGCCAGTCGCGCACAAACACGTAGGTCTTGGGCATCCACTGGCGCAGGGCCATGACCACCGCGCACAGCAGCAGGGGCACGGACAGGATCACCAGCGAGGCCAGCTGGCGCAGCATGTCCTTGTTGTGCAGCCACGGCGCCGACTTCTTTCCGGGCGTGTAGTAGTAGAGCACCGAGAGGTCGGCCATGTAGGCGCCGACCGCCAAGACCCCGATCAGCGCGCCCCAACTGAGCACGCGGATGGTCCACGCCGCTGAGCCTCGGCCCGAAAGGTCGGCCTCTCCGAGCCACAGACGGTCGGCTGCGATGATGCCCGCGAGCACCAGCAGCACCATGGGCTTGACCCACATCGGGGCGTTCCACACCAGCAAGACACAGACCGCCATGCCCAGGGCGTAGAGGCTCCAACGGGGCACCGGCCCCTGCCAGCGGTTTTGCTCCCGGTCTTTGTCCCATCCGCGGAGCATCTCGCCGAGCAGGTAGAGCGGGAACAACATCTCCCACCAGTGCACCAGCACGGTCATGGCCCGCGTGATGTAGAGCTTGTGCCCCCAGGCCGCGACCAGGTGCATGGGCCAGCGGTAGAAGTGGTCGAGGTTCAGCGCGTAGTAGAGGGCCGAGCCGTCGGCCCAGGTCTTGCCTGATTTGAGCAGACCCGTCGCGCAGTAGATGAAGGTCAGCTGGAGCAGGAAGAAGATCTTCGGCCACGCGGCGATCCGCTCGTAGGCAGGGACCTCTTTGGCGCCGTCTTTTAGGATCGCCTTTCGCCGCTTTCGCCACGAGTCGACCGAGTAGGCCTTCCCCCAGTTGACGAAGATCGCCAGGAACGCGGTGATCCGAACGACCGTGTCGCCGCCCGAGAAGTAGATCGGGTTGTAGTTGTAGACCTGGAGCACCATCAGCCAGGTCAGGACCGTGAATATCCGGGTCCACGCGCCGATCGTCATCATGAAGGCGCAAAAGAACAGCAGCCCGAAGATCGTGTAGGTAAAGGCCGGATCGCTGCGGAAGAACAGCACCGACCAGCGATCGGTGAGCATGGTGAGCCAATCCCACCAATGTTCGACACCGAATTCCGGGTCCCACAGCGTCCGTAATTTGCCGCCGTAGTTCTTCCGCGACATCTCGGTCAGGAGCAGGCCCTGATCGGTGAACAGCCACTCCCCCTGGAGGACCAAGAGGTCCATGAAAGTCCAGAGGATGGTGATCCCGATGGCCATGCGCGCGAGCGCGGCCGGTCGGGGATCGACCCGGTCGAACCAAATCCGCCGCCACAGCTCGGGGCGGAGCAGGAAAAACAGCACGATCAGAGCGAAGCCTACCCACAGCCACTGGGTGGCCACTTCGAGGTGCGCCGAGACATCGACCTCGGGCTTCTTCTTGGCGAGCGCGAGCAACAGGCTCGTCATGATGGACCTTCTAGGTGAAACATGGGTGCTCCGCTCGAGATGCAGGTGGGCTGCAGAGGCCGGATTCGGCCCTCAAAAATGTTCATTGTCGGGCCTTTCGCAGCTCGGCTTTGGTCCGGGGCCGGGGCTTCGTCCGCGGGCCCTTCGTGCTCTTGTCGACCGGATCCGTGACCTCGACGTCGCCGCCTTTTTTCCGCGGCGTCCCCCCGAAGTTCTCCCGTTTCGCCCAGCTCCGACGCTTGCTCTCGGCGTCGCGCTCGGCCTTGCGAGCTTCGGACTCGATCGCCCGTTCGTCGGCCTCGGTCAGCGGCCAACCCCGGCGTTCCTTCATGAAGTGAGCCACGTCGGCCGGCTTGCAGGCGTGGGTCTCGACCTCGGTCCGCCGCAGCTTGCGCTTGCGTGGATCGCTGGGTCCGTCGAGTTTGTCCGGCTTCGGGATCGGGGTCTTGAGCTTGAGGACCTGGACCTCGCTCGGCATCTGGCCATCGTGCTCGAAGGCCCAGTCGCGGCAGTGATACTGCGCCCAGTACTTCAGATACCACTTGCTCTTGCCGACCATCCGCCGGTGCATCTTACGGGTCCGATCGTTGTACCAAAACACGTAGGGCCGCTCGGTGTAGTGGTCGGTACCGATCTGGTAGGTCTCGTCGTCGAGGTCGACGACCACCGTGCGCATGAAGGTGTTCGAGCGCGGGGGATTCGGCGCGAACATCTTCCAGCTCTGGCTCACGTTCATGGCTCGCACCCAGCTCCCAAAGGGCTTGGCCGCCTCGCTGCGCCAAGCTTTTGACACGGAGTAGCGCGGGATGAAGGTCACCACGACCGCCGAGACGTGCCAGACCATGAACCCGAGCACGAAGGTGCGCAGCAGCGTGCCGCCGATCATGACGGGCGCGGCCGGACCCGAGGGCAGGGCAGTGTCGCTGTCCGCCTCGTCGCCCTTGCTGTCCACCCCGTCGCCCTTGCCGTCCGACCCATCCCGATCATCCCGATCATCGGGAAGCAGATCGAAGTTCCTGCGCTTGCGGAAGTGAAAGGCCGCGCCCACACCGAGCACCGCGAAGGACCACCACCAGCCGGTCTTCGCCAGCAGATCGAGGCGCTCCTTTCGAGCCTTGGCCTCGACCTTGCGAGCCTCACGCTGCTCCGCCTGGTCCTCGGGTGCGATGTTCCGGGTCGCCTCGAGGTCGGCCTCGGTCTTGGCCTCGAGTCCACGCAGGCCGATCATGCCGAGCAGGCCCACGATCGCCACCAAGACCACGGCGTCGGGGATCCGACCGCCGCGCTTGCCCGCCTCACGATCGAAGGCGGCCACGTCACGGTTCATGCGCAGCGGACCGACGAAGAGCTTGTAGGGGTCGCTCCACCACGGCCCCGTGGCGTCGCGCTCGAGCGTCTCGGTCGCGCTCTCGAGCACACCTGAATCGGAGCTCAGGGCCGCGTCGCAGGCCTCGGGGGCCATCCACGCGGTCCACTTCCAACGCCGGAGCAACTTCGCGCAGAAGCGGAAGATCACCAGGTAGACCTCGGCGTCGAAGAACACGACGTACATCCACATCATGATCACCGGGAACATGCCGATGTTCATGAATCCAAGCAGGATCCCGTGGAAGATGAGGCCCAGGCCCAGCCAGATCCGGCGGCCGAACAGCCACGCACGCATGAACGCTTGGTCGATGACGAAGTGGGTGGCGGCGTCCCCGGTCGCCGGCCCGAACCAGCGCTCGCGCAGCGCGGCGACCTTGGCGGGTTTTTTGATCTTGATCGGCCAGCGCCCGAGCACATGCCAGATGACGATCATCAGGGGCAGGACGACCCCCAAGATGATGTGCACCACCTTCAGAGCGGGCTCGGGCGGGGTCGGGTTTTTGTCGGCCTGGAGGGCCAGGCACCACGGCAGGCAGATGACCACGACCCGGTAGATCACAGCGTAGGCGCCGATCAGGCCCAGGCGGCCCAGCCACTTGCGGACCAGGTTCTGGTCTTGAGCCCTGTACCAGGGCTCATCCTTGTGCTGGAGACCGAACCTGAGGATCAGACCGATCAGGATCAGGGCGAAGCCCTTCTCCCAAAACAGGGTCACGAGGGTCATCACCCGGAACATGTTGGTCGCAAACAGAGCGCTCACCCATTGGGTGAACACCTCGAAGCGATAGAAGTGGTCCATGTTCAGGGCGTAGTAGAGCGCGTCGCCCTTGAGCCACACCGGGCCGGTCTTGTAGAGGCCCGTCGCCGTGTAGATGCAGGTGAGCTGCAGATAGATCAGGTAGCGGGGCCACGACGGCACGAGCTGAAAGCGGGTCGGCTCGCCGACCGCCTGCGCCGGCAGCTTGCGGCGTCGGATCAGCTCGACCCACCCGACGATCGCGCTCATGGCCACGCCCGCGCCGAGCACCGCCCAGACCTCGGTGGTCCGAAAGTCCACGAAGGCGCAAAACCACAGGGCGAAGGCCCCACCCCAGAGCCAGTGCCCCAGACGGTCGAAGAGGTGCAGCAGATCGTAGCTGTGACCGCCCGACTTCAGGAGCCGGCGCTCGCGAGTCCGGCGGATCCAGTTGTCCACGCTCCAGGCTCCGTCGACCTGAGCGAACAGGGTCAGGAACCAACAACAGCGGAACACCGTGTCGTGGCCCTCGAGGTAGACCGAGTTCCGATTGTAGAGGCTGTTGATCAGGACCAGCGCGATCAAGCCCGTGACCCGGGTCCGAAAGCCGATCCCGTAGAGCACGAGCACGACGAAGAGCGCCGCCAAGTAGATGGTGACGACGTCGGGGCTGCTGTCGAAATAGAGCAGCGAGTACTTGCCCCAGAAAAACTTGATCACCCCCCAGCCGTCCATGAAGCCGTCGACTTCATTCCAGCCAGCGAGCGAGGAGCGACCCAGGCGGCCCCGGATCTCCGGGGTCGTGAACATGCCCTCGTCCGTGAAGAGCATCCGCCAGTGCATCTTCAGGTTCCAGAAGTTCTGGAAGGTGATGGCCGCCAGGCCGATGCGCCAAACCGCGAACATGCGCGGATCCTCGCGAGCGAAGATCGCGCGACGCACGGACTCGGAGCGCGTCCACGCCCAAAACACCAACAGCGCGAGGAACAGGAGCGTCAACCACCCGACCTGGAGTTGGAGATCGAGGGGTGCGTTCGGATACTCGGCCTTAGCCAGCAGAGAGAGCATGATTAAGTTCCAGATGTCGGAGCAGGCCCGACAGCAAACAAAGTTTGAGTATCACGGGCGTTTTGGACCCGCGGCGCAAGTAATGCGAGCAACCCGAGCTTGGACACTCTCGACCCGCGAGGCGACTCACGCGAGGCGACGGCGCTTGAGCAGGCTCATACCCAATAGGCAAAATACCGCGAAGGTGATCCGACCTCCGGTGTCTCCCCTATTTCCATCGCCGACGCTGCATCGACTGTCGGACTCGGGCGGCTCTTTGCTCGTGGTTGTCGTCGGTGCCGGGGTCGTCGGTGCCGGATCCGGCTCGCCCCCCGAGCCGAGCATAGGAGGTGCGCCCGGCGAGACACCGGGCTCGCAGACCGTGCACGCGACCTCCGTCGCCTTCGGCGGTGAGCCGCCCGAATAGTCGAGGCGATTGCACACGGCCTCAGCGCAGCTCCCCGGTCGCGAGTTCCCGGTCGTACAAGGATCGCCCACGCTGCGACCCGCGCAGGCCTGCTCGTCGGGGCCCCCTTCGCTCCCGCCGCCCAGCGTCGGTGGCTGCGCTGCGGCCCAAGTCGGGACAAGGCAGACACCGAGGGCGAGCACCATAGCGAACATCAGGGGCGTCGACGCTCGGGGGTGGTTCAGGGTGGGTCGTTCCATAACTGTTTGGCGCACGGGAGCCACACGCTACCGCAGACGGCCAATTCGAACAAAATGTGGACACGCGTCGTCCCTGTGACCAGGTACGCTCCCGCTTATGTCGATGCCCTGGACACCTCACGCCGCCGCGCTTATGGCCCTGAGCCTGGGCCTCGCCTTTGCCCCCCCAGCCCGCCGCAATCAAGGCCCCAAAGCCAAGACCAAGACCAGGGCCTCGGCCCCAGCCCGGGCGGGCACGAGTCCGGCCAAGCCCAAGTCCAAGCCCAAGCGCGCCCCGGTCAGGGCAGGCAAGCCACCGGCGGTCTCGAAGAAATTCCGTGCCAAGCCCAAGTCCAAGCCCAAGCGCGCCCTGAGCCGACCCGAGCCCAAGCCCAAGCGCGCCTCCTCCAAGCAGGTCTCGGCGCGGGCTGCCAGCTACGCGTCCCGAGAGAAGCGGGCCCCTCGCGCGGTCCGCAAGCAGCTCAAGAAGATCCGCAAGTCACTCGCCAAGGGCAACCACCACTACGAGGTCGCCTACACCGGCGCCATGGACAAGCCCATCTCCGAGCTCGTGGGTCTGTCCATGCCCACCAAGCCCCTGCGCGACGCTCCCAAGCAAAACAGCAGGGCCAAGCGCGCACTCAAGGGTCGCAACCTGATGATCCGGAGCCTCGCCCGAACCAGCGCCAAACCCGGGCGGATGGCGGCCAAGCGCAAGGGTGGCCTGCCCGGCGGTCTGGGTGCCCCCGCAGGCAGCAAGGGCAGCGGTGGTGACACACCCGCGGCCTTGGGCAACGCCGACTTCGCGGACATGTGCACGGTCAGCGCCGACGCCTTCACCTGGCAGGGCCAGCTCAGCCCGATCCGCAACCAGGGCGCCTGCGGCAGCTGCTGGGCGTTCGCGGCCGTCTCTACCCTCGAGGCCAGCAGCGCGATCATCAATGGAGGCAAGCCCGACCTCTCCGAGCAGCACGCCCTGAGCTGTTCGAGCGGCGGGACCTGTTCGGGAGGCTGGTACTCGAACGTGTACGAGTGGCTCGCGGGCGGCAAAGACGGCCTCCAGACCGAGGCCTCTGTGCCCTACGCGGCCGCCAACAACAGCTGCTCGGACAGCGGCAAGACCCCCTACGAGGTCGAGGCCTGGGGCTGGGTCGACCCCTACAACATCCAGCCCAAGGTCGAGGACATCAAGGCCGCGATGTGCAAGTACGGCCCGGTGACCGCGGCCGTCGCCGCCGACCCGGACTTCATCGCCTACACCAGCGGGACCTTCGATCGCAAATCGAACAGCTCCATCAACCACGCGATCACCTTGGTGGGCTGGGACGACGACCGCAACGCTTGGCTGCTGCGCAACTCCTGGGGCACCAACTGGGGCGAGGGCGGCTACATGTGGATCGACTATGGATCCAACAGCGTGGGCGCCTACTCCAACTGGGTGATGGTCGAGGCCGACGCTGCCGCCAACAACGACGACAGCAACCAGGGGCCCAAGGACATCTCGTTCAGCGAGCGCAACCTTCGGGTCACCAACGACTCGGGCCAGGACCTCAAGGTCGACGTCCAGTGGTACACCAAGCGCGACAACAAGTGGAAGTGGCTCCCCGGCACCCCCGGCAAGTCGAACAAGACCGCGAGCTACACCCTCGCCGCCGGTGAGACCCTCAACCTCGACGACCCGACCCACGAGCCCTTTATGCTCCAGGCCCAAGAGGTTCGGGTCTGGGCCAAGTCGACCAGCGGCAAGAGCACGACCTGGAACTACTGGAAGACCCGGGACCTCGAGCTCAGCGCGGGGAACTACATGGCCACGGAGATGGACGTGTTCGAGCTGCGCCTCCTGCCCGGGGGCGCCGACTCGGCCGGCGGTGGCGACCAGCCCAAGGACGCCACCGATCTCTTCGACGACGCCTACGCCCTGTTCGAGAACGGTGACTACGCCAACGCCAAGATCGCGTTTGCGTCTTGGAAGAGCCAAAACCCCAAACACTCGGACGCGGCCTACGCCCTGTACTTCATGGGCGTCGCGGAGCACGAGCTGGGCAACTACTGGGACTCCCTGCTGTACTTCGCCGAGTTCGCAGACAGCCACAGCCAACACGAGTGGCTGTCCTTCATCTACTACTACGCCGGCTCCGCCTATGTCGGCCTCGGCGACTGCGGCTACGCGGTCCAGCTGTTCGAGGCTGTCGCCTACGCCGAGCTCAACGCGCCCAAGAGCTGGATAGACTCGGCCAAGGCGACCATCGCCTGGCTCGACAAGGACGACGGCAAGGTCTGCTCGAGCTGGAAGTAGGCGCTCTCAACCACGGGCGGCCGCGAGCGCCAGGGGGATCCGGTCCGCTCCCCAAAACAGCTCGCGGCCCTCGGGGCGGTGTACGACCACGGTCGGCGCCCCGAACACACCCGCGTCGACGGCCTCCGAGGTCGCCGTGCGCAGGCTCGACTTGAGACCTGGAGATCCGGCCGCGGCCAGCAGGGCCTCGGCGTCGAGCCCCTCCGCGGCACAGATGGCGCGCATCACCTCTGGGTCTGCGATGTTGCGATCGTCGGCCCAGTAGGCCCGGAAGATCGCGTGCACGAGGCGTCGCCCGGCCGCCCCCTCGAGGCCCCCCGCGGCCAGCGTGACCCGCAGGGCGAGCACGGTGGTCATGGGAAAGCGGCTCGGAAACCGAAACTCGAGGCCCGCATCGGCGGCCTGGCGCTCGAGGTCGAGGCGGGTGTGCCGACGCTTGGGTTCACTCTGGGTGAACAGGGGAACGTCGACCGTGCCCACAGATTTGAACACGGCCCCGAGCAACATGGGCCGCCAGCGCGCCGCGTCGCCAAACAGGCGCTCCGCGATGACACAGCCGATATAGGCGAAGGGGCTCGAGTAGTCGAAGTAGAGATCGATAGGATGGGCGGGCAGGGGCAGGGGCGCGGGCGGAGGCTCGGGCGTGCCGAGGCGGGCCGCGATCATGGGCAGACGATCGACACCCCAATAGAGGTTGGAGAGATCAGAGTCGAGCACGAAACTCGGGATCCCAAACACACCTGCGGCGATCGCCTCGTCGGTGCGGGACCGAAGCTCGGCTTTGACCTCGGGACTCTGGGCCTGGGCGAGCACGGCCTCTGCACGCCCCGGACCGAAACCGGCCTCGCGCAGGACCTGGGCGAGCCCCGCATGGGTCGAGATGTCGATGCCCTCGACCCAGTAGGCACGGAACAAATGATGAGCGAGGGGCAGAAATGGCGGCCCGACCACCAACAGCACGCGGAGGGCCTGGACCGTGCGGATCGGATGGCCAGCGGGGATGTTCAGTGGCACACCGGCGGCGGCGGCCTGGCGGTGCATGTCGGCGAAATTGTGATGTGCCTTACTCGGAGACAGGGTATCCGAGAGGTTCTGAGGTGTGTCGAGCTCGCGGAACACACCCCCGAGCAACATCGGCCGAGGGTCGAGCTCGACCCCCACGCGGCGCGCGAAAGCCTCGACTCGGGCCGACGCGACGTAGGCGTAGGGGCACGAGAAGTCGAAGTAGAACCGTAATTTCACGGGCTTGGGCAACTCCCGCACATCGGCCTCCGGTGTCGCTCGGGCGGTCATGGGCGGTCAGGGTATCCTGGACCTCACCGGTCCTCACCGGAATGCTCAAATCGCCCCTGAATGGCCGCTAGCGCCCGCAGGCTTTGTGATTTCTGTAAACAGGGTTATACTGCGCCGCCGCTCGTGAATGGTGAGGCGCGCTTTTGACGGCGCTTCACGACTCACACGAACCAGCGGAGCGCTCGTGCCAGACGGGCGGCGTCACGACACCGAGATTCGGACCCCGTCGGCTGCACGCCGAAAGCCAGCAAAGGAACCCCCCCAATGGACATCGTTGCCGAAGCGGACCCCTCCGAGCCCAGCTCGGATTTGCTCTACCGCCACACGAAGCGTGAGAACTGGGGGGTAGCTGTGTTCATGTGGGAACGCGATGAAAAGCGTGCCTTCCATTTCGCCGATGGCGAGATCCGCGTGTTCAAAAAGGGCTTCTACCAGCTCATGGTCGAGACCATCCCCCCGGGTGACGGCTCCGCCGACCGGCTCCGGGCTCAAGTCCGCGCCAGCATCAGCGGCAAGAAGATCGAGATCCTCCCGACGGTCGGCGATCAGCTCGTGCTCTTGCTGCGCGACTACCCCAAGGGCTTCATCGGTGGGCCTTGGCACAAGATGCACCGCGGCGAGGGCCGTCGACTCAAGCGCCACCGGGACCCGGCGATCGCCGAGGCCAAGAAGCTCCTCGATCCCGTGGCGCTCGAGAAGGCCCACGCGGCCGGCACCTACAACGAGGCGCTGATCCGCTTCACCGAGGTGCTCAAGAACACAGACCTGGTCCCCAGCGCCCACGTCAAGAAGCTCCAGGCCACCCAGCCCACCAAGGATCTGTCCCTGGCCCTGCTCGAGACGGCGAAGGATCCGGCCAAGGCCTCGCTCCGTCGGCTCCAGGCCGCGCTCGTCGGTGCCAAGGGTCCCGCGACCTCCTGGCAGGTGCTGACCGCTCCCCTGACGCTGCTCTCGCCCCGCAACCACATCTGTGTGCGGCCGAGCGTGTTTGCGATCCAGGGCAAGGTCGTGCTCCCCCGCTTCAACCCGCCCAAGCGGCCCAGTCAGGCCGGCTACCAGCGCTACGTCGACGTCGCTCGGGCCGTCGAGGAGGAGCTCCAGGCCCTCGGCCACGCGCCCGTCGACATGCTCGACATCCACGACTTCGTGTGGACGACCCTGCGCCCCGCCGCCCAGGAGGAGCTCGCGCGTATCAACCACGCGAACGAGACCACCAAGGCCCCCGAGGGCATCGCCGAGACGACCACCAAGGCGCCTGGCTCACCGGGCGCCTGAGCCGGCTGAGCTCAGCTGAGCCCTCGCGGGCAGACCAACGATCGAGCCCTCCCCGCGAGGGCTCAGTCGCGAGCGCCGACAACGGCCGCGCCCGCCGACAGAGGCGAGCGCCCCGAGGATGGCTCGAGTCACTCGCTGGGATCGAGAACTGAAGCGCCCGGCTCATCCTCGGGTCGCGCGGGCGCGTCGGCTGCCCAGGCCTCGCGCTTGCGGCCGGGGACCAGGGCGTAGGCGCAGGGGATCACCACCAAGGTCAGGGCCGTGGCCACCAACAGCCCACCGATGACCGCGAGCGCCAACGGTTGGCGCAGGGCCGCCCCCTCCCCCATCCCGACCGCCATGGGCAGCAGGCCGAGCACGGTCGTCGCGGTGGTCATGGCGATGGGGCGGGCCCGGAGAGAGGCGGCCTCGATGAGCGCCGCCCGGACATCCAGACCCTGGGCCCGCCGCTGGTTGACCGCGTTGATCAACACGATCGCGTTGTTGACCACGATGCCCCCCAAGATGATCGCCCCGATCCCGACCATGGCGGAGATCGAGGTCCCGGTGAGCAGACAGACCAAGACCACGCCGACCACGGCCAGGGGCACGGTGAACATGATCAGCAGGGGGTGGTGGAGGCTCTCGAAGCTCGAGGCCATGACCACGTAGACCAAAAACACGGACAGGGCGGCCGTGAGTGCGAGGCTCTCGAGCGAGGCGCTGACCTGCTCGGCCTGTCCGGCGACCTCGGCCTCGATCCAGGGCTCCCCGGGCCCGCGGGCGTCGGCGACCTCGCCCAGCACACGCTCGACCTCCTCTGCCAGGCGCGCGAGGTCCCCCCCCGAGGCCCGAGCCCGGATCCGCAGGCCGCGGCGACCGTCGATGCGACGGATCTCGGCCGGGCCCAGGGTCGACTCGACCGCCGCGACGGCCTGGAGCTGGATCGAGCGTGGCGGGCGGAGCTGGCCGGTCGCGGAGGTCGTCGCCGGGATCACGCCGACCTGGATGCGGCCGACGTCCTCGATCGAAGAGCGGTCGACCTCGGGCAGGCGCACACGAATGTCGAGCTGCTTGTCGGGGGCGTGCATGGGCCCCGCGACCTCGCCCTGGATCGCCCGAGCGAGGGCCGTCGCCGCCCGGTCGACGTCGAGACCGGCGAGCCCCAGTCGCTCTCGGTCGAAGCGAACCCGGACCTCGGGGCGACCCGCCAGATCGTCGGCACTGACATCCTCGAGACCCTCGAGCTCGCGCAGCCTGGGCAAGAGCGCGAGCGCGTGGACGACCGCGTCCGGACTCTCGTCGGCGAACACCCGGACCTCGAGGGGGGCGTCGAAACGCAGGAGCTCGGGCCGCCCCAGGCGCAGCCGGACATCCACACCCTCGAACACACGCCCGGCGGCCTCGGTGACGGTCTCGAACAGGGCCGCCTCGAGCACCCCGAGGTCGGCCCCCCCGGCCTGGGCCAGGTCGAGGCGCAAATTGATCTGTGCGAGGTGGGTCCCCGCTTGCCCCCCGGTGGCCGAGCCCCCCTGGGTGACGCTCCCGATCCGCGCAAAGGTCAGCTCGAGGCGCGGATCGGTCTCGAGTTCACGGATCAGCGCGCGGGTCAGGGAGGTCGTGCGCTCGAGGGCCGTGCCGTGGGGGAGCTCGAGCTGGACGTAGATCTCACCTTGGTGGACCTCGGGCAGCAGGGTACGCGGCAGCGCTGCGCCCATCCACAGTGCCCCCACACACAGGCCCACGCTGGCCAAGAGCACGGGGACCCGGATCCTCAGCGCCCCCCGGAGGAGCTTGGGGTACTGGGCCTCGACCCGATCCCAGGCCCAAGACAGGGGCCGGGAGAGCTGAGCCAGGAGCCAGCTCGCGCCCGCGACGATCGCCCGTAGCGGCACCCACAGCACGGCCGCGAGCGCGACCAAAAATGCGAGTCCAGAGCGGGTCGAGCGGTCCCCCGAAGGCCCTTCATCCGAGGCCCCGTCCGGCTCCGTCTCTCCCGGCTCGGTCTCTCCCGGCTCCGTCTCTGCGCGCTTTTTTGCCTCGCTTCCGCCCTGCTCACCCAGGGCCTGGAGCGCCGGCACCAGGGTCAGGCTGACCACCATCGACGACAAGATCGACAGGCTGACCGCAAAGGCCAGATCCCGGACCAGCTGACCGGCGACCCCCTCGACGAAGGCCATGGGTAAAAACACCGCCACGGTGGTCAAGGTCGAGGCCACGACCGAGCCGGCGATCTCGACCGTCCCCTCGATCGCGGCCCGGGCCCGGGGCGCCCCCCGCTCTCGAACCCGGGCGATGGCCTCGAGCGTGACGATGCTGTTGTCGACGAGCATGCCCACACCCAGGGCCAGACCACCCAAGCTCATCAGGTTGAGAGAGATCCCCAGCCCGGTCATGGGCACGAAGCTGACCAACAGGGAGATCGGGATGGCGACCCCGATGACCAGGGTCGAGCGCAGATCTCGAAGGAAAAACAGGAGCACCAAGATCGCCAGGCCGCCGCCGATCAGCGTGTTGAGGGCGACCTCGGTGATCGCCGCGTCGATGAACCTGGCCTGGTTGCTGAGCACGACCAGGCGGTGGCCCTCGGGGAGCTGGGCCTGGAGCTGCTCGACCCGCGCGAGCACGGCCTCGGCCACGCGCACCGTGTTGGCGTCGCCCTCCCGGAACACGGCCAGCTCGATGGCCTCGGCCTGGTCGACCAGCGACAGCTCCTCGCGCTCGACCGCGACTCGGTCGATGCGCACGCTCAGGTCGCGCAGACGCAGCGTGCCCCCGCTCCCGACCTGTCGAATGATGATCTCGCCCAGCGCCGCGGGGGTCTCGGCCTCGTGGACCGTGCGGATGAGGTAGCGGTTCTCGTTGTGTGTGAGCCCCCCACCGGGCCGATTGATGTTGTCGGCAGCGATCGCCGCGACGACCTCGGAGGCGTCGATGCCGTAGGCCGCGAGCCGATCGGGATCGAGCTCGACGATGACCTCCTCTTCGTCGCCGCCGTGGATCTGGATCGCGGCGACCCCCTCGAGCTTCTCGAGGCTCTGCTTGAGCTGCTCGTCGGCGAGGTCCCGGAGCGACTTGAAATCGACGACCCCCTCGGCGACCACGGCCAGGCGCAAGATCGGCTCTTGAGCCGGGTCGTAGCGCAGGACCACGGGCTGATCGGCCTCCGTGGGCAGGCGGACCCGATCGAGCTTCTCGCGGACGTCGGCCATGGCGTCGTCGATCTCCGTGCCCCAAGCGAAGTCGAGGACGACCTCGCTGGTGCCCTCGCGCGAGGCCGACTCGACCGCGATCACCCCCGGCACCCCACCGATGAGCTCCTCGATCGGCCGGGTCACGAGCTCCTCGACCTCGGCCGGCGCGGCGGCGCCGTACTCGGTCTGGACCGTGATGCTCGGGTAGCTCAGATCGGGGAGCAGCTCGACGGGCATGCGGGTGAGCGCGACGAAGCCGAACAAGAGCAGGGCCACGGTCACCATGGTCACGGTCACCGGACGCACGACCACGGCCTCGATCAACCGCCGCAGCGCCCCGCCGACCCGACGGGCGGCCCCGGAACCCGAACTCGAACCCGAACCCGAACCTTCTGCCTTCAAGTCGGCCTGGGCCACGACTCAGTGCCCCCCGCGGCGTCCACCGGAGTCCACGCCCGCACCTTCAGTCTCAGCCTCGGTCGGGTCGGGCTCACCGGCGACCTTGACGGGCATGCCCTCGGTGATGCCCTTGGCGTCACGCAAGACCTGGTCGACGGGATCGATCCCAGTCAAAATCTCGATCCGCTCGGGGCCCTCGAGCCCCAACTCGACGGCGACCCGCCGGGCCTTGCCCTCGCGCAGCAGGTAGGCGTAGCGCTGCCCCTCGAGCTCGAACACCGCCGAGACCGGCAAGCTGGGCACATCGCTGTGGCGCTCGAGCAAGACCTCGGCGCGCACGTAGGCCCCAGGGACCGCCAAGGGCGGGAACTCGCTCGCCCGAACCAAGAACTCGACCGTGCCCGTGAGCGCATCGACGATCGGTGCGCGCCGGACCACCACCGCCATGAACCGGGACCCGTCGACGAGCTCGATCTCGACCTCCGTGTCGACGGCGACCTTGGCCGCCTCGCGCTCGGGCAGGTGCAGGGGCAGCTCGACGACAGAGAGATCGGCGACTTCGTAGAGAGTCGTGGCCGTACTCGCGAGGTTCCCCACATCGACATCCCGGGCCACGATCGTGCCCGCGAAGGGGGCCCGCACGGTCATGGTCGCCGCCTGGGTCCGGGACAGGCGGGCCGCCGCGTTGGCCGACTCGAGCTCGAAGCGGCGGGCGTCGACCTCTTCCGAGGCGACCACGCCCGCCCGATCGAGACCCTCGAGGCGAGCCAGCTCGCGCCTGGCGTTCCCGGCGGTGAGCTTGTCACGCCGTGCCTGCAGCGACAGCTCTCGACCGTCGAGGCGAGCCAAGATCTGCCCTTCCTCCACCGTATCCCCGACCTCGACATCGAGGGCCTCGATGATGCCGGTTCGGAGCGGCTTGATCTGCGCGCGGCGCAGGGCTTCGAGGGTGCCCGAGGCCCGGTAGACCCGCTCGATGGTCGCCGCCTCGAGAGCCGCGAGTTCGACAGCCAGAGGTGCCTGACCCGGCCCGCCGCGGCCTTTGCCACCCCGACCCTTGCCCGGACCCTTGCCCCCTTTGCCGCCCGGCCCAGCCTCACAGGCCAAGGTCGAGGTCAGCGACAGACACAGTCCGAGGCTCGCCACGGCGGCGGTCTGCAGCAACCTGCGCCGGGTCCATCCCGGCCGCTCGAGCGTAGTCATGATTGTTGCGGGTGTTGCGGGTCGCGTGCTCCGCTCGGCTACCGCCGCTGCGACCCCAGTGGTAGGACAGGGCCATGACCCAGTCAACGCGCCGCGCCCCCGCGCGAGAGTTGATCGAGGCCGCCCACAGCTTCCCAGGCGAGTACACGATCAAGGCCTTCGGCCCCGCGACTGATGCATTTCGCAACGACATCGCGGCTGCGGTCTACTCGGTGCTCGGCGAGCGCTTCAGTGCCAGCGAACGAATGGGCAGCAAGCGCACTTCGATGTGCATCACACTCTCGCTCCAAGCTCAGGTCGTCGATGAAGTCCTCCAGAGTTACGACCGTCTCTTGGACGTCGCCAACTTGAAGATGATCCTGTGAGACTCTTCACCCGTTTTTCCCCCTCCAAGGATTCGACCCGCATCATGCTCTTTACCCACCGTCTGCTGAGATCTTCGTTTTCCCTCGTCCTCCTCGCGGGGATCGCCGGCGGTTCCGTCGGCTGCAAACCCAAGGCTGTCCGCGGCGGCGCTGGGACGAGCAACCCCAACCTCGACAAGGGTGCCCTGAGCACGACCCTCGACCGCGTCGACATCAAGTACCTGGTCGACGAGAACCTCGCCGCCATGTTCTCTTCTCCGTTTTGGGGGCGAGATGTGCAGGGCACGGCCGACGCTCCCATCGTCGCGATTTGGCCGATCAAGAACGCGACCACCCAGCACCTCGACGACGAGATGTTGACCCTGCTCTCGGAGATCGAGACCCAGATGATCAACTCGGGCTCGGTCAACGTGGTCAGTCGCGAGCGCCAAGCCGAGATGGTCGCCGAGACCCAGCTCCAAAACACCGACCTCTTCAACCCGGCGAGCGCCGCCCAGCTCGGCGCCCAACTCGGCGCCAAGTACTACATCACCGGGAAGATCACCTCGACCGAGGAGCGGCTCAACAAGGAGCGCCGGGTCCAGTACTCGCTCTTCCTTCAAGTCATCGAGGTCGAGACCTCGATGATCAAGTTCCAGCACACCTCCGAGCGCAGCAAAGCGATCATCCGCTGACCCAGGTCACCGTGGCCGAATCCAGCCCCATACCGAGAGCCAAAGGCGGCCCCAGGCTCGCCCTCGCCCTCGCCCTCGCCCTCCCGCTCTCGAGCACGGCCTGTGCGACCTATTCGGACAAGACCCAGGCCATGCGCGACGCGGTCCAGGCCGGGGCCTACGAGGACGGTCTGAGCGAGATCAACCGCTTCATCAAGACCAAGGATCCGCTCGAGCTGCCCACAAAGTGGAAGAGCGAGACGGCCCTGGCGGTCCTGGAGCGCGCGACCTTGCTGCACGCCATGCACCAGTGGGATGCGAGCGCGACCAACTTTCAGGCCGCCGAGGAACAGCTCGAGTTCCTCGACCTGAGCAGCTCGGCCGACGAGATCGGCCGCTATATCTTCTCCGATTCGGCGACCCACTACCGGACTACGCCCTCCGAGAAGCTCTCCATCAACGCCATCAACCTGATCAACTACCTGGTCCAGGGCGACCTCAGCGGTGCGCGCGTCGAGGCCAAGCGCTTCACCGTGATGCGCAACTACCTGCTCGACTACGACCCCGATCACGCCTACGGGGCGTTCGGGTCCTACCTCGCGGGCTTCGTCGCCGAGCGCGAGGGCAGCTGGGACGAGGCCCTGCGCTACTATGACGAGGCCCTGCAGGAGCGGGAGCTGAGCTCCCTGCACGAGCCCCTGCTCTGGCTGTCCCAGCGCGGCAGCTACACCAGCGAGCGGCTCCAGCGGCACACGGGCGCAGTCGGCTTCCAGACCCCCGGGACGGCCGACCACAGCACCGCAGCTCAGGTCAAACCCGCCGAGCTGCTGGTGATCGTCAAGACCGGGCGCGTCCCCTACAAGGTCCCCAGGCGGATCCCGATCGGCGCGGCGATCGGGCTCGCGGGCGCCTACGCCACCGGCGACACGACCATCCTCGAACACAGCGCCCTGAAGGTCGTCGTGTTTCCCGACCTCGAGCCGGCCGGCAACCTCTACTCCAGCGCCAGCTGGTCGGTCGATGGGGTCGATCTCCAACTCGACCTGGTCAGCGACCTCGGGGTCGAGATCACCCGGGAGTTCGACGAGCTCAAACCCAAGATCATCGGCTCGGCGATCACCCGCATGATCGTCCGGGCGGCCGCCGCCGAGGGTGCTCGGGCCGCTGGCAACCAGGGCGACAGCGCCCTGGGCCTGATCAGCGCACTCGCCGTCGAGGGCCTCCTGGTCGCCCTCGACAAGCCGGACACCCGCTCGTGGACGACCCTCCCCGATCGTGTGTTCATCGGCCGCGTCCAGGTCCCCCCAGGCGAGCACACGCTCGAGGTCGTGGTCGAGGGCAACGGTGGCTCCGAGCGCCACACGGCATCCGTAAACGTGGCCGAGGGTGGCTACGCAGTGGTCGACATCACAACCCTCCGGTGAGCACATCCAGCTGTGCCGCGTCCATACTCAAGTGAACGCCCGCGTGAAAGCCCCAGCCATGAACAAGCTCAAATCCCTGCCCTCGAACACCCGCCGGATTGCACTGTGGACCACGACCTGCGCCGCGGCGCTCATGGCTCTGGTGGCGTCCGGCGACGCCCATGCCGGCGTCCGCAACGGTCCCAACGGGATCGAGTTCGAGGGCGCCATGGACCGACGGGGGATCTACGTCGGCCCCGGTGTGACCTTCGGCTTCGCGGGCATGAAGCAGACCATCGTCCCCGACGTGGGACTCAGCTTCGCCTTCGGCGGTGGGGTGGGTGAGCGACTCCTGCTCGGCATCAACCTCCACGGCGCCAAGTATCTGGGCCGACAGGAGGGCGCGAGCTCCTGGGTGTTCGGCGGCGACTTCGAGGCTCAGGCCTTCGCCTGGCGGGGGCTCTTCATCCGCACCGGCATCGGCGGTCAGGGCCTCCCGGCCGGCGATCCCGACAACACGATCACGGTCGGGCTCGGCGGCAACATCGGCATCGGCTACGAGTTTTGGCTCAACGCCACGGCCGCCGCCTCGGTCGGCCTGACCTACGACCTGCGCTATGTCGCGGGTGCGCCCGAGCTGGTCCCCCACCGGGCCCGGCACAGCGGCATGATCGGGATGCGCTTCAGCTTTTACTGAGCGAGCCCGCTCCCCGCTTCGATTTTCCCGGCGCGCCCGAACCAATGCTCCGTGGGAAGGCCCGTCGCGGCCATTTCCGGGCCCCTGAGTGCCCGCTTGGAACATTTCTGGCTCATGGCCTGGGTGATCCGTAGAATCGCCCCGATGGGGAAGTCCAAGAAGGACAACAGCGACGACGGTACGTCTCGGGTGGATGAGCTCGGGACCGAAGTCGAGCATCTGCGTGATGAACTCAAGCTGGTCCGCGCGGACCTCGAGGATGCCCGCGCCGATCGCGAGGAGTCCCGCAAAGAGGTCAAACACCTGCGCGGCGAGATCAAGAATGTCCGCGCCCAGCGGGACGCCGCCGCGGAGCAGCTCGACTCGTTTCGCACCGAGCTCGAGACTCTCTCGTCGACCGCCTCGGGTCTGAGCGAGCGGGGTGAGCAGTACCTCCAGGAGCTCCAGTCCAGCGTCTTGTCGTCGGCCCCCAACATCGACGAGACCCTCCAGGCCCTGACCAAGATGCGCTCGGGCCTGCGCGACATCGCCAGCAGCGTCGACCAGCTGGCCAGCAACGCCGAGGAGAGCTCGAGCTCGATCCTGCAGATGGCGGCCGCCAACGACGAGGTCGCCGAGAGCATGTTCAACCTGGCCTCCTCCGTGGAGGAGACGGCGATCTCGATCGAAGAGATGACCTTCTCGGTCAAGGAAGTCGCCAAGAACATCGAGGCTCTCTCGACCACGGCCGAGGAGACCAGCTCGGCCATGAACGAGATGGACATCTCCATCCAACAGGTCGAGAACAACGCCAACGAGACCGCGCAGCTCTCGGAAGAGGTGGTGTGGGCGGCCGAGGGGGGCGTCGACGCCATCAACAGGACCATCGAGGTCATCAACCTCATCAAGACCTACTCGGCCGACGCCGTGTCGGTGATCAGCCGCCTCGGCCAGCGCATCGGCGAGATCGGCAAGATCCTCTCGGTCATCGACGACGTCGCGGAGCAGACCAACCTCTTGGCCCTCAACGCGGCCATCATCGCCGCCCAGGCCGGCGAGCACGGCAAGGGCTTCGCGGTCGTCGCCGACGAGATCAAAGACCTCGCCGAGCGCTCGGCGACGTCCACAAAAGAGATCGCCGAGATCATCAAGGCCGTCCAGCGCGAGAGCTACAACGCCGTCGAGGCCGTCCAACGCTCGAGCAAGTCCGTCGACGATGGCGTCCGCGTGAGCCACCAAGCCGAGGACTCGCTCAAGCGGATCTCCGACTCGGCCCGGCGCTCTACCCAGATGGTCCGCGAGATCGCCCGCGCCACCGTCGAGCAGACCAAGGGCTCCAAGCAGGTCACCGACGCCATCAACGTGGTCGCGACCACGGTCCAGCAGGTCGCCACGGCGACCTCCGAGCAGGCCCGGGGCGCCGAGCAGATCATGAAGTCGGCCGAGAAGATGAAGAGCATCACCCGCCACGTCGAACGCTCGACCCAAGAGCAGACCCGGGGCAGCCGTCAGATCACCCAGGCCATCGAGACCATCTCCGAGATGGTCAGCCAGCTCTCGACCGCGCACCAAGGCCAGACCACCAGCACCGATATCATCGTCAAGAGCCTGTCGTCGATCCGCGAGGGTGCGCAGAGCCAGATGGAGCTCATCGAGCAGGTTCGTAGCGCCTGAGCGCGAAAGCGTCCTGAAAGCGGCCGGACGAGCGCTCTAACGGATGGCCTGGCAGACCTGGCCACGAGTGACCGGTCTGAATCCGCGCGGCGGGTTCAGACGAGTCGGGACTGCTTGACTGGTCCAGACCGGGAGTTCACCCTCAGGGCTTCGCATGAGTGTCGTGGCACAGCCGGTCGACAAGGTGGTCGCCCTCGACACGACCGCCGAGATCGAGACCCCTGAGCACGTCCGCTTCGGGTACCCGCTCGCCGGTCCGACCCGCCGCGCGCTGGCCTACGCCCTCGATCTCTTGATCCGGCTGGCGGTGATGCTGGTGTTAGCGATCCTCTTGGTGCTCGTGGAGGCCGCCTCTCCCGACGGCTTCGACGGGGTGAGCACGGGCGCGTTCGTGCTCGTCTACTTCGTCGTCGACTGGTTCTACTACGTCCTGTTCGAGACCTTGTGGAGCGGGCGCTCACCGGGCAAGCGAGCCCTCCGGCTCCGGGTCGTGAGCCAGGACGGCCACTCGCTGACGGTCCTGGACTCGATCTTGCGCAACCTGTTGCGGGCCGCCGACTTCCTCCCCTTCGGCTACGCGGTCGGGCTGGTCGTCATGGGCAGGGACCCGATGTTCCGCCGGCTGGGCGACATGGTCGCGGGCACGGTGGTCGTGGTCGAGGGAGCCGCGTCCTTGACCTCGCGACTCCAGCTCAACCCGCCACCGAGCGCGGCGGAGCTCGATGAGATCCCCGAGCGCCCCGATGTCTCTCGAGACGAGCTCGAGGCCATCGAGCTGTTCTTGCGCCGGCGTGTCAACCTGGCCCCCATGCGCGAGTACGAGCTCGCCGACTTGATCGCGCCGCTGATCGCCGCACGCATGGGCCTTCGCTACCGAGACCCCGCCCGCTTCTTGGCGCTGATCTATGCGCGGGCGCGTGGACACGAGCCCGTCGAGCTCGCGCCCGTCCAGCGATGGCCGCGGCGCGGCCAAGCCTGGCGCGGTCAGGCCAGACACGACCGATCTGGAGCTGGCGCTCCCCAACCTGGCGCTCCCCAACCTGGCGCTCCCCCTCCTTCGGTCCACATGCAGCCCGCTGGCTACGGCCCGGCAGGCGGATCTTACGGCCCGGCCGGGGGATCTTACGGCCCGGCAGGCGGATCTCCGCTCAATCAGATCGCCGCGCCCCCGCAGCCCTTCGCGCCACAGCCACAGCCCTTCGCGCCACAGCCACAGCCCTTCGCGCCGCAGCCACAGCCCTTCGCTCACCAGCCCCAGCCCTTCGCTTCCCAGCCACAGCCGGTCGCTCCTGTGCAGCAACCTGTGGCCCCCACTCCCCAACCTCCCGCCTGGCGTCCGCCTGACCCTGAGGGTCGATCGTGAGCCACGGTCCCAGCCGCGACGGCGCCCTCAATCAAGACCAGTTCGTCACCAAGCGACGTCCGAGCTGGACTGAACTCGAGATGCTGTTGGCCAAGGGCCGGGAGCTCCACCGCCTGCCTCCTGCGGACATCTCTCGGACCGCAGGCTTGTACCGCAGCGTGTGTGCCGACTTGATGAGGGCCCGATCTCGCTTTGGCCCCGACGTGGTCCGCTACCTCGACGGCCTGGCCGCGCGCGCCCACAACACGCTCTACGGGACCCGGGCCTATCGCATCTCGGCCCTGTGGGCGCTGATCGCCCACGACTTCCCGCGCACGCTGCGACGGCGTTGGCGGTTCTTCGCCCTCGCCAGCGCCCTGTTCTATATCCCCCTGATCTTCGGCATCTTGGGCACGCTGGCGTCCGCCGGCTTCGCCGAGACCATTCTGCCGCCGGGGCAGCTGGCGATGATGGAGGAGATGTACGCCCAGGGCTTCGACGCCGGGCGCGACGCCGGCCAAGACTCGGCCATGGCGGGCTTCTACGTCATGAACAACGTAGGCATCGCCTTTCGCTGCTTCGCCACGGGGATCTTGTTCGGGATCGGGAGCCTGTTCTTCTCGATCTACAACGGCCTGGTCATCGGCGTGAGCCTGGGTTGGGTGATCCGGGTCGGCCACGGCCCCAACATCTTGACCTTCATCTGTGGCCACGGCCCCTTCGAGCTCACTGCGATCGTGATCTCGGCAGGCGCGGGCCTGCAGATGGGCTGGGCCCTGGTCAAGACCGACGGCCTCACGCGCCTCGGCTCCCTGCGAGCCCAACGCCACGAGCTCGGCCACCTGATCATGGGCGCGGCCGCCATGTTGGTGATCGCGGCGGGACTCGAGGGTTTTTGGTCGCCCTCATCGCTGCCTCCGCAGGTCAAGTGGGCGGCCTCGGCCCTGTTCTCTTCGCTGGTCGTCGCGTGGCTGAGCTTGGGTGGGCGCTGGCGCTCGAGCATCGGACCCGCACCTTCGTCCTCGAACCCAAACCCAAAACCCCCGGACGCCGCCTCCGGCTCGGTGACCACTCCAGAGGGCAGCACGCCGTGAAACTCGACGCCGCCCGCATCGTCCTGCGCCCGCGCAGCCTCCCCGAGATCATGGACCTCGGCCTGCGGTTTTGCAGTGGCCCGGCGGCCAAGCTCTACACCAAGCTCAGCCTGTTGATCTTGCTCCCGGCGTGGCTGCTCACCTGCGCCACCCACTGGCTGCTGCTCCTGGACTGGTTCGAGGTCTGGCTGATCGCGCTGGCCGTGGTCACCCCCTTGCAAGGCGTGTTCACGGTCGCCGTCGGCCGCATGATGTTTGCCGGTGAGGTCACCGTGCGCGAGGTCCTGGGCCAGTACCTCCGCCGCCTGCCCGCCTACTTGGCCACGCTCCTGGTCACCCGCGCGCTGATCGGTCTGTACAGCCTGGCCTTCTTCCTGATCCTCCCGCCCCTGTGGGGGTGGGGTCGCTCCACCTATATCCACGAGGCCTGCCTGCTCGAGCAGGCCAACCCCTGGGAGTCGATCCGCCGGGCCGTCCGCATGGTCCAACGCAACACCATGGGTGCGATCGCCCTGCTCTCGCTCTTGAGCCTCGCGGCTTTCACCTTCGTGGGCTGCGCCGAGACCCTCATCAACACCGGTCTGCTCGAGTTCGTCCTCCAGGTCGGCCGGCCCTTCGGGTCTCTGCTCACCGACGGAGGCTCGGCCGCGGCCTTGCTCGGCCTATTTTTGGTCGTCCCCTACTGGGCGACCACACGATTTTTGGCCTACATCGACCTCCGCACCCGGCGCGACGGCTGGGACGTCCAGCTCCGTTTCATGGCCATCTCCAGCGCCGCACAGCACGAGGCCGAGCTGCGCGACGCGAGTCGGGAGCAAGCCGCGTGAGCCTGACCAACCTGATCATGAGCGCGGCGCTGCTCGCCGGCTCGCCCGTCGATACGGCAGAGACCGCCGAGTCCATCGAGTCCATCTTCGAGGGCCCACGCTACGAATTTTGTCGGCCCGACAATCGGGATGTCCCGAGCGAGCGAGACAAGCGCTGGTGCGCGCTGGCCCGAGACTCACAGATGGAGCGATGCCCGGGCTTTGAGGAGTTCTGTGCTCGGGAACTCCCCGAGGTCGCTCCCTGTGAAGGCGACGAGTGTGAGAGCCCGTTTTGGGAGTTCGGTTCGGGCTTGGGGAGTGGCTCAGGCTCGGGCTCAGGCTCGGGCTCGGGCTCAGGCTCGGGTTCGGGCTCAGGCTCGGGCTCGGGCTCGGGCTCAGGCTCGGGCTCGGGCTCGGGCTCGGGCTCGGGCTCAGGCTCGGGTTCGGGCTCAGGTTCGGGCTCGGGCTCGGATTCAGAGAACGGCTCGGATTCAGAGAATGGCTCGGATTCAAAGAGCAAACCCGACCCCACGCCCGAACCCGACCCCACGCCCGAACCCGAGCCAGAACCTGAACCGGTCGAGATCAAAGTTCCCGACCTCGGGGGCCTCGCCAAAGTCTTGATGTGGCTGGTCCTGATCGCCGCCGTCTTGGGCATCGCCTACGCGATCGCCAAGAACTTCAGGCGTGACCGAGGCGACGAGGACGACCCGGAGCTCCCCCCCGATGATGTCGATCCGGGCGACTCGCTCGTCGCCGCCAGGGCCAGGGTCCAGCGTGTCGTCGAGACCGACGTCCAGCGTCTGCTCCGGATCGCCGAGGAGGCGGCCGCCAAGGGCCACCACGAGGAGGCCATCGACCATGCCTACGCGGCCCTGTTGCGCCGTCTCGAGGGCGAGCGACTGATCACGGTCGACGCCTGGAAGACCAACGGCGACCACCTCTGGACCCTGCGTGAACGGGGACCCCTGCGCGACGAAGTCCGGGCCGTGGTCCGGGAGGTCGAGCAGGTTCAGTTTGGAGCCGCGCAGGCCGAGGCGGGGCGCTACGCCAGCATCCGCGCCAAGGTCCTGGCGATCGTGGGCCGCGCGAGTTTGGCGGTGCTCCTGGTCATCGGCGCGGGCGCCCAGCTGTCTTGTAAGGCGACCCTGGGCCCCGGTGAACACACTCTAGGCGGCTCAGGCCACAGCGAGGCCGACCCCGGCACACCGCGGGAGCGGGTCCTCGCCCTCGCCAAGCTCGGCGCTGGCCCCTCGGGACACCGCGCCATCGGTGAGCTGCTGCGTGACCACGGTATCGATGCCCGTCACCGCCAAACCGAACTCAACGCCGCCACCTTGGTCGACACCCATGGGGCCATCGTCCTGCTCGATGGTGCCTGGCTCGACGATCCGGCCTGGGACGACCTCTTGGCCTGGGTCGAGGTCGGTGGCACCTTGGTGATCGCCTCTGGCGGAGCGCTCGAGGCGGTCGATCTCCGCTACGCCGTCGACCTCCACGACGACTCGATACTCGACACCGATCGGGCCGGCTTCGGGCTCGGGCTGCGCGTCCGGGCTCCCCTGAGCATGGTTCTCGAGCCCTACTTCGCCGCCAGCAGCGGTATCGGCCTGCTCACGCGCCCCGCGACCAGCACCGACGAGTCTTGGTGGGGAGAGTCCGCGGCCAGCGATACCCCGGAGCAGGAGTACGCCCTGACTCGCAAGCTGGGCCAGGGCCGGCTGATCACCTTTGCCACCCCGGACCTGTTCGACAACGCGGCCTTGATCGTCGACGACAACGGCGCGTTTTTGCTGGACATGTTCGACCACTACGAGATCGAGTCGGTCGACCTGGTACGCGGAGGCGGAGGCGGCAGCGGCAGCGGCCCCGGCCCGGGCAGCCCCTTCGAGAGCATCAAGAACAGCAAACTCGGCTGGCTCTTCCTGCAGGTCCTGCTGTTCCTCGCGGTCCTCTACGCGGCCGTCGGGATCCCCTTCGCCCGCCTCCGCGACCCGGACAAGCGCAGGCGTCGGGCCTTCTCCGAGCACGTCCAGACTCTCGGCCAGCGCTACGCCCAGGCTCGCGCGGCCCGCTACGCCGCGGGCCTGTACGCAAACTGGGCGCTCGAGCGCCTGCGTGAGCGGGGCCAGTCGAGCTCCGCCCACAGCAGCGGTGGTGGACTCCACGCGCTCGCCGTCTCCCTCGCCGGCCGCACCGGTCGAGACGAGGCGGAGGTCATGCGGCTCCTGCTCGAGGCCAAGGAGCTCCGCGAAGAGCCCACCGACGAGCGCGGCGGCGCGGCAGAGCTCGATCTCGTCCGTCGCCTGGCGGCGCTGCTCGAAGACACGGGTGGCGCCCGCTGAGCCACCGGCTGGCTGCCCGTCTGCCCTTTCCCCCCTTCCCCCCTTTCTCCCTCCCTCTCCCGCATCCCGTTCTCGACGCCCTCTCCCGCGCTCGCCCCCACCTCTCATGTCCGTCGCAAACTTCGCCCAGGCCTTCGCCGCCCTCCGCTCCGAGATCAACCGAGTCCTCCTGGGCCAGGAGGAGGTCGTCGACCAGGTGCTCCTGGCGATCTTCGCCCGGGGCCACGTGCTCATCGAGGGTGTCCCGGGGCTCGGCAAGACCCTGCTCGTCCGCACCCTCGGCCGGACCTTGGGCTGCGAGTTCAAGCGCATCCAGTTCACCCCCGACTTGATGCCCAGCGATGTCACGGGCGGGAACATGTTCAACCAGCAGCAGAACCAGTTCGTGTTCTTGCCGGGGCCCGTGTTCACCCAGCTCCTGCTCGCCGACGAGATCAACCGGGCCCCCGCCAAGACCCAGTCTTCCCTGCTCGAGGCCATGCAAGATCGCTCGGTCACGGTCGACGGCAACACCCGCCTGCTGCCCCAGCCCTTCTTCACCATCGCGACCCAAAACCCGGTCGAGTCTCAGGGTACCTACCCCCTACCCGAGGCTCAGCTCGATCGTTTCCTGATGAAGATCAACGTCGACCACCCGACCCGGGCGGTCGAGAAGGCCCTGCTCAACAACTACGTACAGGGCTTCGACCCCTCGGACCTCGACAGCGTGGGCGTCCGCCAGATCTGTACCCACGAGCAACTCTTGGCGCTCCAGAAGATCACCCAGACGGTCGAGGTTCACGACGGGATCCTCGACTACATCACCGACGTCGTCGGACGCACCCGCAGCCACCGCTCGGTCTACCTCGGCGCCTCGCCCCGAGCCTCGATCGCCCTGCTCAACACCTCCCGAGCCCGCGCCGCCAGCGAGGGCCGGGCCTACGTCAACCCGGACGACATCAAGCGCCTGGCCCCCGCGATCCTGCGCCACCGCCTGATCTTGCACCCGGACGCGGAGATCGAGGGGGTGACCCCCGACGACTGCGTGACGGCGATCTTGCGAGAGGCGACCGTGCCGGAGACCGTCGCCTGAGCTCCGATTCCAATCCACAGATTGTCCCCCCTCCCCCGCCTGATCGCGCCCGCTCCGCCCCATTCATCCCTGCCCGCTCGTCCCGCCCTTTGAACGTCGCCTTCCGCATGTCTACGCGAAGCCAAGCCGAGGATCCTCGACCATGTTGATCCCCAACCGGACCTTGGTGTGGGTTGCGATCGTCCCCCTGATCTTGGCGGCGATGATCCCCTTCGACCCCTCCTTGCTTCGGCCCATGCTGATCACGGATGCGACGATCGTGCTCCTGGCCCTGGTCGACGCCCTCTCGACCTCCAAAAACTTGGTCTCGGTGACCCGGCGCTCGGCCGAGGTGTTCTCCATCGGTCGCCCCAACCCGGTCACGGTCGAGCTGCGCTCGAGGGCCGCCCGGCGCCTCGACGTCGAGCTGACCTGCGAGCTCTTTGAGCACGCCAGCGCCGAGGAGCTCCCCCTCCATATCGAGCTCCGACCACGACGGCGCGCGGTCGAGCGGTTCCGAATCATCCCCCACAAGCGCGGCGCGCATGTGCTCGGGGAGATCATCATCCGCTACCAGAGCCCCCTGGGCCTGTGGAAGCGCCAGGTTCGGTTCCCGGCTCACCACCCCATTCGTGTCTACCCCGACATCCAGTCCGTGCGCACCTGGGAGTTGCTCGCCCGCCAAGACCGGCAGCACTCCTTGATGCGAACGACCCGACGCCTCGGTGGTGAGTCCGAGTTCGAGCAGCTGCGCGACTACAGCCGGGACGACGAGTTTCGGGCCATCGACTGGAAGGCCACCGCCCGCCGCGGCAAGGTCACGGCCCGTCAGTATCAACTCGAGAGCAACCAAAACATCATGTTCGCCCTCGACGCGGGGCGCCTGATGACGGCCGTGACCAGCGGCATCTCACTCTTCGATCACGCCCTCAACGCGACCTTGATGCTCGCCCACGTCGCCTCCCGCGGCGGCGATCGGGTCGGGCTGCTCAGCTACACCGACGAGGTCCAGGCCTTCGTGCCCCCATCCACGGGCCGCAGGGCCGTCCAGCGGCTCATCCAAGCCAGCTACGCCCTCCACCCGGAGCTCGTCGAGTCCGACCCGGAGCAGGCTTTTCGACTGTTCAGCGTCCGTGTCCGCCAGCGGACCATGGTCGTCATCTTCACCCAGCTCATCGACGAGCGGGCGGCCGAGGAGCTCATTCGAGTGACCCGGGGCCTCTACCCGCGTCACCTCCCCCTGGTCGTCCTGTTCCGCGACGTCGACGTCGACGCCCTGCTCGAAGGCCGAGATCCCAAAACCGCGGCTCAGGGTGCGCTCACCGAAGCGGGCTCGGGCTCGGGCTCGGGGCCACCAGCCACCGAGCTCGACCTCTACACCCGGGCGGCCGCGGCCGAGCTGCTCGGCTGGCGTGAGAACCTGATCCGTCAGCTCCAGCGCAACGGCGCCCTGACCCTCGACGTCGACCCGAACAACCTGACCCCGGCCCTGATCAACCGCTACCTCGAGATCAAGGCCCGGCACCTGCTCTGACGCCGCCGGGTCCCTGGGTCGAGCTCAGGTCCCTCTCAGATCTCCCTCAGATCTTGGACACGGTCTTTCTGACCAGGGGCGCGTAGATGAAGCTCGGCATGACGACCGTCAAGCGTCCGGCCAGGGCCATCGGCCAGGGGAAGGAGACCACCTTTCGGCTGCGCTGGGCACCGCGAATGATGAACCCCGCCGCGTCCCCGGCCGAGACCTCGAAGAGTTTGTTCTTGGCCGTCGCGGTCATAGGGGTGTCGACGAAGCCCGGACGCACGTCCGTGACACCGATCCCGCTGGCCTCCAGGTCGATCCGCAGACCCTCGAGGAAGTTGCTCAAGAACGCCTTGCTGGCGGCGTAGACCGTGTTCCTGGGGATGCCGCGGTACATGGCGATGCTCGAGACACCGACGAGGTTGCCGCCACCTCGGGCGACCATGCCCGGGATCGCGCCGGTCATGGTCGCTACCGCGCCGCAGACGTTGACCATGATGACCTGACTGCAGTCCGCCCAGCTCAGGTCGACGCCCGGCCGCGTGCTCCCCACCCCCGCGTTGGCGATCACCAGGTCGAAGCCGTGGACCCCGTCGAGCTCGGCGACCACGGCCTCTGTGCGCTCGGGATCGCTGACATCCAAAACCTGGATATGGGCCTGGCCTCCGTCACGGGTGATCGACGCGGCCAACTCCTCGAGCGCGTCTCTGCGGCGCGCGGCGAGGACGACCTCGGTCCCCGCCGCCGCCAAGGTGGTAGCGAGGGCCGCCCCGATACCGCTCGAGGCCCCCGTGATCAATGCGCTGCGAAAGCTCATGGCCCAACTTAGCAGCCGCTGGCAGGGGCCATCATAGAGAAGACCGGTCCGAGCACGATGCTCGAACCGGTCGGGTCGGGTCAGGGGGCCGGGTCGACCCGGGTCGGGGCTCAGCTACAGCCGGAGGTTCCGCCACAGTTCATGCACTTCATGCACGAACCGTTGCGGACCAGGGTGAAGCTCCCGCAGGCGTCGCAAGCGTCGCCCTCGTAGCCCTTCATCTTGGCCCGACGGACCTGCTCGCCGAGCACGATTTGAGCGGCGAGCTCGTCCTTGCGGCCACCCGTACCGGTGGTCCCTGCAGCGGCGGGAGAGAAGGACGAGGTCCGATCTTCGACCTCGATCTTGCGGCTGTCACTGGTGAGGAACAGACGCGAGGAGCGGGGGATGTCGGCGGTCAGCTTGAGCGGACCGGGGGTCACCACACGCTCGGAGATCACCTCTTCCTCCCGATACTCGACCTCTTCTCCGCCGGTCGAGTCCGGCGCCAGATCCGAGGGCAGGACGTGCGCCAGGTCGTTGCGACCGAGGTAGGAGATCGCCAGCTCGCGGAAGATGTAGTCGATGATCGAGGTCGACATCTTCACGTGTGGGTGCCCGCTGACCACGCCGTTGGGCTCGAAGCGCGTGAACACGAAGGCGTCGACATACTCCTCGAGCGGCACGCCGTACTGAAGGCCGAGGCTGATGGCGATCGCGAAGCAGTTCATCAGCGAGCGGAAGGCGGCGCCCTCCTTGTGCATGTCGATGAAGATCTCGCCGATGTTGCCATCGGTGTACTCGCCCGTGTGGATGTAGACCTTGTGGCCGCCGATGACCGCCTTTTGGGTATAGCCGGCCCGGCGATCGGGCATCCGGCGGCGCTTGGCGAGGTAGCGGTGGACCAGCTTCTCGGTCACCCGCTCGATGATCTGCTGCTGTCCGCCCGCCGCGACCGCGTCGTCCTCATCGTCGTCGAGGTCGTCACTGATGTCGCCGACCAGGGAGGCCGACAGGGGCTGGCTGAGCTTCGACCCGTCCCGGTACAGGGCGATGGCCTTCACACCCAGCTTCCACGAGGCCATGTAGACCTCCTTGACGTCCTCGATGGTCGCCTCGTTGGGCATATTGATGGTCTTGGAGATCGCCCCGGACAGGAAGGGCTGGGCCGCGGCCATCATGTAGACGTGGGCCATGGGCCGGATGAAGCGGGTCCCGTAGCGGCCGCAGCGGTTGGCGCAGTCGAACACGGGGAGGTGCTCGTCACGCAGGTGCGGCGCACCCTCGATGGTCATGGTCCCGCAGACCCAGTCGTTGGCGGCCAGGATGTCCTCGGCCGAGAACCCGAGCTCTGAGAGCACGCTGAAGGCCGGGTCCGAGAGCTGGGCGTCGCTGAAGCCGAGCACGTCGCGGCAAAAGTCGTCGCCGAGGGTGTAGCGGTTGAAGGCGAAGGACAGCTCGAAGGCCTGGCCGAGCTCGGCCTCGACCCGCTCGAGGGCGGCGGCGGTGAAGCCCTTGGCCTGGAGCTGGGTGTGGGAGATCGCCGGAGATCCGACCAGGCTGCCCCGGCCCTTGCAGTAGTGGACGATGTCCTCGATCTGCCGGGCGCTGTAGCCGAGGCGCTCGAGGGCGCCGGGCACAGATTGGTTGATGATCTTGAAGTAGCCGCCGCCGGCGAGCTTCTTGAACTTGACCAGGGCGAAGTCCGGCTCGATGCCGGTGGTGTCGCAGTCCATGAGCAGACCGATGGTCCCGGTCGGCGCGATCACGGTGACCTGGGCGTTGCGGTAGCCGTCTCGCTCACCGCGCTCGAGGGCCTCCTCCCAGGCTCCCCGGGCCGCCCTCAACAGGTAGGCCGGGCAGGTCTGCGGGTCGATACCCTGGGGCATGGTCGCTAGCCCCTCGTACTGGGAGACGGGCTCGTCGAAGGCCGCGCGCCGGTGGTTACGCATGACCCGGAGCATCCCGTCCTTGTTCTCGGCGTAGCCCGGGAAGGGTCCGTGCTCGGACGCGAGCTCGGCAGAGGTCGCATAGGCGGCGCCGGTCATGAGCGCCGAGATCCCGCCACAGATGGCCACGGCCTCCGGGGAGTCGTAGGGCACGCTGCGGACCATGAAGTAGGTGCCGAGGTTGGCGTAGCCCAGACCCAGGGTCCGGTAGCGGTAGCTGAGCTCGGCGATCTTCGAGCTCGGGAACTGGGCCATGAGCACCGAGATCTCGAGCACCACGGTCCACAGCCGGCAGGCGTGACGGATGGCCTCGACGTCGAGCTCGCCAGCGTGCTCGCTGTCCGAGTTCGGGTCGACCATGAACTTCATGAGGTTCAGCGACGCCAGGTTGCAGGCCGTGTCGTCGAGGAACATGTACTCGGAGCAGGGGTTGCTCGCGTTGATGCGGCCGGCGGCCGAGCAGGTGTGCCAATCGTTGATCGTGGTGTCGAACTGGAGGCCCGGGTCGGCGCAGCTCCAGGCCGCGTAGGCGATCTTGTCCCACAGGTCGGTGGCCCGGAGCGTGCGCGCGACCTTGCCGTCGGTGCGGCGCTTGAGGTCCCAGGTCCCGCCGGTCTCGACCGCGTCGAGGAAGCGGTCGGCGATGCGCACCGAGTTGTTCGAGTTTTGACCGGCGACGGTCCCGTAGGCGTCCGAGTCCCAGCCCGTGTCGTACTCGCGAAACTCGATCTCCCGGGCGCCCTGGCGGGCCAGCTGGATCGTGCGCTGGATGTAGTTCTCGGCGACCTGGACCTTGCGGGCCGCCTTGATGGCCCGGCGTAGAGGGCGGTTTTTGCGAGCGTCGAAACGCGCGTCGCCCTCGAGCTCGGCGTCGGTGACCTGACAGGCCCGAATGATGTGGTTGAGGTGCTCGTTGCACAGCCGCGAGCCGGTGACCAAGGCCGCGACCTTCTGCTCTTCGACCACCTTCCAGTCGATGTAGGCCTCGATGTCCGGGTGGTCGATATCGACCACGACCATCTTGGCGGCCCGGCGCGTGGTCCCGCCGCTCTTGATGGCGCCGGCGGCCCGATCGCCGATGCGCAGGAAGCTCATCAGCCCGCTCGAGCGACCGCCGCCCGAGAGCGGCTCTCCCTCACCGCGGATCTGCGAGAAGTTCGAGCCCGTGCCCGAGCCGTACTTGAACAGGCGGGCCTCCCGGGTCCACAGGTCCATGATCCCGCCCTCGCCGACCAGATCGTCGGCCACACCCTGGATGAAACAGGCGTGGGGCTGGGGGTGCTCGTAGGCGTTCTCCGACTTGTGGACCTCGCCCGTGGCCGGGTCGCAGTAGCTGTGACCCTGGGCCGGCCCGGTGATCCCGTAGGCCCAGTGCAGCCCGGTGTTGAACCACTGCGGGCTGTTGGGGGCCGCGCGCTGGCTCGCCAAGATGGTCACCATCTCGTCGAAGAAGGCGCGCGCGTCGGTCTCACCCTCGAAATACCCGTGCTTGAAGCCCCAGTAGGTCCAGCAGCCGGCGAGGCGCTCGAAGACCTGACGGCTGTCGCGCTCGCCGTGGCTGCGCTCGGACTCGGGCAGGGCGGCGATCGCCTCGAGGTCGGGCTCGCTGCGCCACAGCCACTCGGGGACGCCCTCCTCGGGGACCGGGCGCAGCACGGTGGGCACACCGGCGCGGCGGAAGTACTTCTGGGCGAGGATGTCGACGGCGACCTGCGACCAGCCCGAGGGGACCTTGATGTCGGCGGCCTCGAACACCACCGAGCCATCGGGGTTGGTGATGCGGGAGCTGCGAGCTTCGAAGTTCACGCCCTCGTAGGGGCGCTCGGTCTGGCGAGTGAAGAGGCGGGAGATTTTCATCGGGAGTCGCTTGCGGGCGGGCGGGTGCGGGCGGGTGAGTGGGGGGAAACCGAGAGAGCGAAGCGAAGAAGAAGAAGAGCGAAGGGCGCCGAGGGCCGACCCGGGAGGGGGGTGACTCTGATGGTGTCGGGCGCAAAAGACGAGCACGAAAGTGCCCCTCTGGCGTGATGTGCGCGAACACCGAGATGTGCGCGAGTGCCGGGCGTAAAACGCGGCGGGACCATTTTGGCTCGGCGAGGACCTGGGTCCGCGCCGAGCCGCCCACCCCCATCATCTTGGGGGTGCGACCCCAACCAACCACAAGATATGGTGTCTGCGCAAGTTGCGAGCGAATCGCGCGGTGGAGGGTTATCCACAGTAACCGGCCGGCGGGCCGTGCCTTCTAGGACCCAAAAACGGCAGATTTAGAAACTGGATACGGCCCTTGATGCACGGAGTTCAGATAGCCGCGGCCAGCCAGGTTCTCGGCTTGGCCCCGGTTTTGCTGTACCCGGATCCGGGTCGATCTCGCCCGTCGAAGGTCCCCAGCCGATCCCCAGCCGATCCCCAGCCGAGCCGTGAGCTCCATCCAATTTTGACCCTGGGGTCACGCCGAAAGATCTCGATTTTGGAGCCGGCCCAAGCTGAGCCACCCTCGACGGCCCTCCAATTTCGGGACCAGAACGCGCCAGAAGCGCGACACGTGCCCACGCGCACCTACCGGATCTGCGGAATCCACGCTCACCCGATGGGGCGGCCCCCGAAGCTCGGTTTGCGCCGACGAGCCTTGCTGACGCACAATCGTGGCGCCGTTTGGGTGCTCACGTCGGTGAACACCGAGATGGTGTGCACGGGCAGCCTCCCGCCCGTGCACCAGCCAGCTCTCTCGTCCCTGGCCAACTTTTTATGGCACGCAACAACGACACTCTCTTGCGCCGAGGCGAACTCGAGCGGCTGAGCGCACTCGAGACACTCAAGGGGCTCAGCAACCCCGGCGACGTCAAGCTGGCCGAGCTCGTGGGCTTCCTCGAATCCCGAGACCTGTGGACCCAGTTCTCCAAGATCACGCTCGGCGATCTCCGTGATGCATTCAGCGCCCAGTCTCTCGAGGCCGCAGCCGAGGCTGTCAAAGAGGACACGCCCCGCAAGCGCAAGCGCAAGATCATGAACGAGATCATCGGCATCGGTATCGGCGACACCGGCGATGCCGACGAGCCCGGCGACGACACCCCGGTGCTCATGCCCAAGCAGCCCGCCGACGGGGGCATCAGCACCGAGGAGGTCGCCCGCAACATCGTGCCCTTCGTCGAGGGCAACGGCGACGTGACCCTCGACGACATCGCCGAGTACAGCGACCTCGACCGCAAGGTTCTGCGCTTCCACTTGGGCGTGCTGTGTAAAGAGGGCCGACTCGAGCGGATCGGCGTCGGGCGCCACGCCATCTACTCGGCCGTGGGCTGAGCCGCCCTTGCCCGGGGGGTCTGAAACTCCCATCATCCCGGCCCGTGGCCGAGCTCCCCCGATCCTCCAAGTGGGCCCATCGCCTGCGCGACTGGTGGATCGAGTGGATCATCGAACACCGGATCGCGGTCTTGGTAGCCGGCGCCCTGGTGACCGTGGTCTCGGTGTGGCTGGCCGCGCAGCTCGAGGTCGATACAGACCTGCGCACGCTCCTACCCAGCGAGCACCCGGTGGTCGAGGCCCTCGGCCACATCGAGGAGAACTACGGCGCCGTCGGCTCGATCAACGTGGTGGTTCAGGGGGGCAGCCCCGAGGCCCGGCACGCGCTCGCCGACGCGTTTGCCGAACAGCTCGCCGACGAGCCCATGCTCCGGGAGGTCGACCACCGCATCAAGGCCGACTTCTTCCTCGAGCACGCCCTCTACTACATCGACGACGCCGACATGGCCGCGCTCACCGAGCACGTCCAGGCCTGGCAGCACTACGTATTTTGCAGCGCCGCTCCCGACGTGTGCATCGACGAGCCCGACGCCGGGGCCCCCGCCGCACTCCAGGCCTTCATCGACGACAAGCGCGAGGCCATCGCCGCGCGCTCGACCTTCACCGAGTACTACGAGCGCGAGGGCATCGACGCCCTGGTCGTGTTCCTGCGCCCGACCGAGAGCTCGGCCGACCTCGACTTCACGGTCGCGGTCAGCGAGCGCATGCGTGAGCGAGTCGACGCCATATTCGCCAGCCCGGGCGCCTGGTCCGACCAAGACATGCGTGTGAACCTGGTCGGTCCCTACATCGGCAAGGCCGCGGAGCGGGAGGTCATCGAGCGCGACATGCTGCGGGCGGCCCTGTTTGCCCTCGGTGGGGTGACCGTGGTGCTCCTGCTCCTGTTCCGCTCGATCCGGGCGGTCTTGACCCTGCTGATCCCACTCGCCTGTGGCGTGGCCTGGTCCCTGGGCCTGGCCCAGCTGGTCGTCGGCCACCTCAACGCGATCACCAGCTTGATCTCCTCGGTGGTCATGGGTATCGGCATCGACGCCGGGCTCCACTTTTTGACCCGGGCCCGGCGCGAGCGCGAGGTTCACGGGAGCGAGGAGTCGATCCGCCGCGCCTTCAAGAGCGTGATCGCCCCGCTGCTGATCGCCTCGGGCACGACCGTGAGCGCGTTTGTGGTCATGGCCACCTCCCAGTTCCCGGCCTTCGGCGAGTTCGGGATCATCGCGGCCCTGGGCGTGGGCCTGTGCCTGCTGGCCATGCTCACCGTGTTCCCCGCCCTGCTCGCGGTCATCGGGGTCAAGAAGGCCAAGCGCCTGCCGCCGGGCGGGGTCAGCCAGGCCACGCACCTGCTCTTGGCGCGGCCCGGGCTCGTGTTTGTCGCCATGGTGATCCTGACCGTCGCCTCGGTGCGCGGCGTGGCCCACATGCGCAGCGACGGCTTCGAACGCAACAGTCGGAACCTCCAGAGTCGCCAGGCCCGGGCCACGACCGAGGCCGACGTGTTCCTGATCTCCGAGATCCTCGGCCGCGACGTGCACGCCAGCGTGTTGAGCGTGGACAGCTGGGAGACCCTCGAGCGGGTCTACGCCCGCGCCGAGGAGCTCCACACACGGCGTGCACAAGCGGGTTCGAGCCTGGTCGCGGGCCTCAGCGCCGCGCCCGGGGTGATGCCGCCACCAGACATCGACCTCGAGGCCCGCGGGCGCGAGATCAAGGCCCTGACGACGGACTGGAGCCCGCGGACCTGGGCCCGCCTGCGCGGTGAGGACCCCGGCGAGGCCGAGGTGGACGCTGGCCCAGGGTTCGAGGCCTTCGACGGCGGAGACGAGTGGGGCGAGTTCGAACCCTACGAAGGGGACACCGACAAGCCCGAGCCCCTGTCCGATCCGACCCCATCAGATTCGGCCCCGCCAGATTCAGCCCCGCCAGAGCCGGCCCCGCCAGAGCCCGACCCGAAGCTCGACCCTGCGCCCACAAAACTCGACGCGGCCCTCGGCAACCCGGAGGACGGCGCCCTGCTCGAGGCCATGCTCAAGGCCGAGCCCTTCGGCCCCGACGATCTCCCGCCCCAAGCCATCGGGGCGCTCCGGGGATCCGACGGTTCATGGGGGATCTTCGCCTATCCCAACTACGACGCCGCCGACATCTACCTGGGTGTCGAGTTCATGGCCGAGCTGAGCGACTACAGCGACGACACCGGGCTCTTCGTGGGTGAACCCACGATCTACGCGACCATCTTCCTGACCTTGAAAGAGGAGTGGCCGGTGGTCTTCGGGATGGCCGCGCTGATCATCACGGCGTTCGTATTTTGGCAGGTCCGGGGGGTCGTGCCCATGCTCATCACCCTCTCCCCGCTGCTGCTCGCGACCTGGTGGACCTTTGGGATCCTCGGCGCCTTCGACCTCAAACTCAGCCTCTTCAACGCGCCGATCTTGCCGGCCATCCTGGGCATCGGGGTCGACAATGGGGTCTACCTGACAGCCGCGATCCGCGGGGAGACCAGCACCAAGACCGGCCTGTACCGCAGCGTCGACGAGACCGGGCGCGCCATCTTGGCGGCGACCATGACCACCACGGTCGGCTTCGGGGCGTTCCTGGTCGCCGACAGCGGCGGCCTGCGCAGCATCGGCTACCTCGCGGTGATCGGGATCTCGACTACCGCGATCGCGGCCATGCTCGCGGTCCCGACGATCTCCGCCCTGATCCAGCGCCGCCGCGACCGTCTCGACGAGCTGTGAGCGCGCGCGCTCAGGTGATCTGCGGCGCGACCCACTCGACCAAGCGGTTGGCCCCCGCTCGGGCGATGTGGATCCCGTCGGCGGTCCGCACCCGGACCCGCCCCTCGCCCAGATCCAGGCGCTCGCAGTAGCCGCCATCCTCGTCCGCGAGCACCCGCCAGATGTCGATGAACAGGGCCCGCCGACGCACGGCCATCTCGCCACGAAAGATCTTGTTCATGTGGCGGACCCGCTCGTTGAGCTTGGACAGGCCCATCTGCGGCATGCCGACCCAGTAGATCTGCTCGCCCGCGGGGGCCAACACATCGGCGAAGGCGTTGACCCGACGCCGGTACTCCGGGTCCCAGCCCGGCTCGCCGTAGCGGTGCCACAGCGGGTCGCTGTCCTTGCCCATGTACAGACCCTGGCCGTCGTTGCCCCCGAGCATGCAGACCACGGCGTCGGGCTTGAAGGCCGCCCGGGCCTCGGCCCCATGCTCGATCCAATCGTAGAAGTCGGGCCGGGCGAGGCCCGTAGACACCCGCCCGCGCCGCTCGACCGTAACCCCCTCGCGCGCGCCCAGAGCCTGGGCCAAGAAAATGCCGAAGCCCCCCGCGACCATGCTGTCGCCGATGATCAACACCCGGCGTTCGCCCGCCCAGGCCACGCCCGGAGCCCCGAGCAGGCTCCCGCCCGCGAGCGCGCCCCCAGCGAGGGCCGAGGCGACAGAGCAGATCCATTGGCGGCGCGTGTGCATGGCGGGGCCCTACTCTACGCCCCTGCTGCGCGCGAGCTTCCCCCCTGTGAGCCCGCGGGCTCACAGGGGGTGCGCGCTGGCAAAGGCCCAGCACAGGGGGATCGGCCTGCCCGAGCTGTTGCGAGCCTCGACGAGGACCCGCCCCTCGCTGTCGCGGCGCAGGTCCTCGGCCTTGCCGTGGAAGTGTTGACGTCTGTTCCCCTTGGTCAGGGTTCGGAAGTCGGCTCCACCGGGCAGCCACAGGGTCAGCCCCTCGACCTGGCGGCCCTCGGGGACGAAGAAACCGGCCACGTCTTCGTCGTCGGCGACCGCGTCGAGGGCGATGCTCAGCTCTCCGTAGGCCGGCACCTCGACCCGCAGGCAGCGATACAGATAGGGCTTGCGGTAGGCCATGGAGACACGCGGGTCGCCGTCCTCCCGGACGCAGCCGGCCATGGCGTCCTTGCCAAGGGTCCCGTCGCAGCTGTCCTTGTTGGAGCGTGTCACCGACCAGTGGCCCTCGGTGACCAGGTCCCGCGAGAACTCGAGCTCTCGCCCGCGGGCCAGCCGGGTCGAGCGCATGTGATCCGTGATCAACTTGGTCCAGGTGACCTCGAGCTGCTCGCGCTGGAGGTGCAGGCCCCAGGCGAGACCCAGCGCCGCGATGCTCAGACCGACGACCCAGGCCCCCGTGACGACCCTGGGCGGGCGCAGGCGCTGAACTAAAGCCAGCTCCCGACCAGAGAAACAGGCGCCCGCGAGCAGGACGACGACGATCATGCTCAGCCAGCCCAGAGCCCGCTCGCGCCCGGGCGCCCGGTAGCGCAGCTCGATCCGCCCCGCGCTCGGGACCGGCACACGCATGCCCGGCAGGCCCTCGGGAGTCGCCTGCTCGAGCGCGACCCCCTCTCCCTCTCCGCCCTCTCCAGTCGCCCAGAACACCGCGCTCCACTTGCGGTAGGGACCCACGGGCAGCAGCAGCTCGCCGCCCGAGGACACTTCGATGTCGATGCGCCCGGGGCTGGGGCGCCGAAACACGACCTGCTCCGGCGTCAGCCCGCCCGTGCTCGAGAGCGGCTCGGCGTGACCTGGAACCCGCGCCTGGGGAGTCAGGCGGGCGAGGGTCCAGACCCCGAAACGACCGACCTCCTCGAGCTCGTCGAGCAAGCGCCGATCGTCGGTGCTGCGCGTCAGGCTGCGGTCGTAGATGACATGGCTGACCCCGGCCAGGCGCAGCGCCCGGGGGCTACGACGCCGAACCTGGTGGCGATAGTTGACCGCGGGGATATGACCGTCGAGGAGCAGCTCGGCGCCCGCGTCGGTGACCGCGAACAGGGGGAAGGTTCCCCCGCCCATACCCCGGCGCAAGAACGCGACCTTGAAGCGAGCTCCTGGGTCGCCTGGGTCGCCTATGTCGAGTGCCTCGCGCTCGGCGACCAGGGCCGCGACCAGGGCCGCGTCGACCTCTGCGTGGGGCGTGCCCTCGAGCGCCTCGAGGCCGCCCACCGGCCGCGGCAACAGCCGCCCGGGCTCGTCGAGAAGGCCGACCAGCAGGGGGGCCAGGCACACACAGGCCACCAACCTCGCGGCCTGCGGGCGCAGGTCTTTGGGGCCGACGCGCACACTCGGGCGACGGCCTGGCTCGGCCCCGGGGGCCTGACCTGCGCCCTGACCTGCGCCCTCCGACTCGGCCGGAAGCCCACGCAGGCGCGCCAGCAGCACGGCCGCGCCGACCCCCGTAAACGCGAACAACACGGGCTTGAGGGCCAGTGAATAGCGGGGGAACTGGAGGTTCTTGAACCCGCTCACGAGCAGGTCGAGGCGCAGCACGGTGATCGCCGCGTCGGAGCCCAAGACCAGCAGCGCGCAGACCAGACCCACGCCGAGCCAGGCCATCGCCCGCCCGCGCATCACCGCGACCGCCAGACCGACCACCGCCATCGGCCCCACCCAGGCCCGGTAAGCGGTGAACAGCTCGCCGGCGAAGAGCTGGGAGGCCAGCGCGCTCAGGGGCTCCCAGGGCACGGGCGAGCGCGACATGGACCCGGAGCTGGCCAAAAATACGTACACCCAACCCACGCTGACCAGGGCCGCGGCGACGTGGATCGCCAGCCACCAGCGCAGCACCCCGGGCGGGAGCTCGCGGCGCACGGCCCCCGTCGCCCAGGTGACCACCGGCCAGGCCGCGGCGGAGATCACCGCAGTGAGCATGCCGAAGGGGTGGGCGAGCACACTGCCCCCGAGCAACAGCGCCGCCAGGCTGAGGCGGCGCGGGCTGGGCCGCTTCAGGGCGGCGTAGGTCGCCGGGAGCGAGGCCACCCACAGGGCGCTCGACAGCATCTGCGGCCACACCCCGTGAAACATGAGGTAGTTCCAGCCGCCCTCTCGGCTGGCGCCGGGGTCGATGAGCCAGGCCATCGCCGCGAGCGCCCCAGCCCAGCGAGGATCGAGCAGAGTGGCCCCGAGACCGGCGCTCGGAGAGCTCGGGCTGGCCCCGCGCTCGGTCTCGCTCCGGTTCTCACCCTCGCTCCGGTTCTCACCCTCGCTCCGGTTCTCACCCTCGCTCCGGTTCTCACCCTCGCTCTGGGTCTCGCCCGCCAGCTCACGCCCGATCGTCGCGGCCAGCCACCACACCCCCCACAGGCCGATCACCCACACCGCCAGCAGCCCCCAGGCGTAGCTCGTGCGCAGCGAGATCCACCCGGCGCTCAGCAGCGTCGCCGCGCCCGTGAACAGGTAGCCGAGCACCGGGTAGGAGTCGCCGAAGGGGTAGCCCGTGTTCAGGGAGCCCGACAGGCCGATGAGTTCACCGCGAGGGATGAGCTCGTCGACCAAGACGTGGGTCTGAAAATAGTGAATGCCGTGGTCGCGGGAGACCGGCGGCCGGCCGAGGGCGAGCTCACCCAAGAGCAGGGTCGCGAGGGCGACCACGCAGGCCAGGGGCAGCCATCGACCGAGGGCCGGAGCCCAGCGCTCCACCAACCCCCGAATCCATGGATGATCGCGCAGGGGCGCCCACAAGCGTGGGGCCACAGCCAAGATCAGGGCCGCGGCCAGCCACCGGCCGAGACCCCCCCCGAACCCCAGACAGGCGAGCGCAGCGACCACAGCGAGGACGGTCTGCCATCCCTTCTCGGGCCGCTGGCCGGGGTCGGTGTTCGCGGTCGTCGCAGGGGGGCCGAGCACAGAGGCGGAAGACTACAGCGCGAAGGTGGCCGAGGAAATCGCCCACCCGGCTTCCACCCAGCTTCAGGCGCGCAGCAGGCGGAGCAGGCTCGGCTCGACACCCAGCGCCCTACAGCGCGCCTCGACCTCGTCGAGCGCCACCTGCTCGGCTCGGCTCCCCCGGCCCCGGTTCCCCCGACCTGAGACCGTCGCCCGGAGCATGAGGTTTTTGGGGGTGTGGGTGCTGGCCACAAACTCGAGCACCCCGACCCGGTAGCCGCAGGCCCGCAGCATCTCGGCCCGCAGCGCGTCCGTGAGCAGCTCGCCGTAACCCCGGCGCAGGAGCCCCTGATCGAGCATGGCCGGAACCTCCGCCGGGCCGGGCTCCCGGCCCTCGAGCTGTCGGGCGAGTTCCGCCTGACAACAGGGCACACACAAGATCGCCGGGATCTGGGCGCGGATCGCCAGCGCGAGGGCCTCGTCTGTGGCGGTATCGCAGGCATGCAGCGAGATCGCCAGGTCGGCCCCCGCTCCCCCGTCGCGTTCCCGGTCCCCCTCTCCTTCCCGGTCCCCCTCTCCTTCCCGGTCCCCCTCGAGCAGGGCCGTCAGTGTGCGCGTGTCGAGGTCCCCGAGGCTCGAGACCTCGAAGCGAGCCCGATCCCCGAACCCGATCGCCTCCGCCCGGGCCCGGCTGGTAGCAATCACGTCTTCGCGCAGGTCGATACCCAAGAGCCGCGCCGGTATCCCCGCCAAGCGCAGACCCTCGAGCAAGACGAAGCTCAGGTAGCTGTTGCCACAGGCGAGATCGACGATCTTCAGGGGCGCCCGCTCGCTGATCTCCCGGCGCTGGCCGAGCTCCTCCCAGACCGGCCGACACAGCTCGACCATGTGGTTGACCTGTTTGTACTTTTTGGCGTTGCGGGTCGAGATGCTGCCGTCGGCGTTCATGATCCCGATCGCTCGCAACAAGGCGGCGCTGCGGTCGGGTCGCAGCGCCCGAGCCTTGCCACCCATGATCTTGGCGACCTTGGCCGCGTCCAAGATCCGCTGCTTGAGGTGGCCATGGCGAGCGTCGAGTTCCACGCTCCGGCGGGCGTCGAGGACATAGGTGTGCTTGACCAGGCCCTCGCTCGCGGCGACCTCGGCGGCCGCGAACAGCTCGGAGAACGGCAGCGGACCCTCGAGCACCCGCTGCTCGCGACTCCCGTCCTCGCGCTGGGGGCTAGCGAATACGGCCCGCTCCCAGCCCTCGGACAGCAGTCGCTCGAGCTTGGTCCGGGCCCGGGCCAGCTTGAGCTTGGGGCCCGCGCCGGGCTTGCGTGAAGACATGCCGACTGATCGCAGAGCTGGGCCCACAACGCAATCGCCAATGACTCGACCCCCCAAACCCCCGCTCCCCCGCCCCTCACCCCGCCCCTCACCCCCGGGTTGACCAACCCGGGTCCGAGGGTGTTGCATGGACCCATGTCGCCGAGGCCCCGACTGAGCCCGCTCTCCCCCGTTCTCCCGCTCTCCCTCGCCTGCCTGGTGAGCCTGGCCTGCGCGCCCCCCCCTCACCAGGCTGCCCCCTACCCCAGCGCCGAGCCCCCGGCCGGCGTCGACGCCCCGGGTACAGACACCGAGACGAGCCCGAGCCGGGTCCAGTTCATGGGCCGCACCATCGACCTGGCCCCCTTCCTCGAGGGCTTCCCCTACACCCAGTTCAGCGCCGACCTCGAGCACGACCGCCTGTTTTTCATCGAGACCGGCGACCGCTATGTGCTCCGGTCCCTGGCCCTCGACTCCCCCGACCTCGACATCCCCGCTCCCCTCGATCTGAGCGCCGCCACGGCCGTGACCGACGTCGACTGGTCCAAGCGCAGCTTATGGGAGACGCGTGTACACGGGCCCAGCAACTCCCTGTGGCTGCACGCCGACGCCGACAACGACGAGCAGATGAACCTCTGGCGCCTCGACCTGGGGGCCGCCCCGGACAGCCCCGATCGGGATCCGGAGCAGCTGACCTTCGCCGACTATGTCTACGGGTTCGGGTTCTCCGAAGATCAGAGCCAGGTCGCCTACCTCGCCCGCAGCGGCCGCCAGGCCCCCTACACCACCTGCCTGCACCTCCTCGACGCCGCGGCCCCCAAGTCCAAGGGCGCCGATCAGCGCGTGATCTGCGACAGCCCTGCCCTGCGCTTCACCTGGTCGAGCCCCCACTTCTCGCCCGACGGCAGGCAGGTCTACTTCTCGGCCCAGATCGACGGCGACCGCAACCGGGTCCAGATCGTCGAGGTCGATCTTCGGCGCGAGCGACCGGTCCCCAAAGCGATCACCAAGACCGCCCGCCCGCGCGCCAACCCGAGCATGCTCGAGGGCTGGGTCGACGACGAATTTCTCCTGTTCACAGCCAACGACGAGGGCTTCGGAAACCTCTACAAATGGTCCCGGCGGACCCGCAAGACCGAGCGCCTCACCGACCACAAACAGGAGCTCCTCAGTGCGGTGCGCACGGATCGGGGCGCGCTCTTGGCTCACGGGACCCCGGCCGGAAGCGAGCTCGATCTCGTCGACGTGCACACCGGCGAGCGTCTCCACCACATGGTCGCGCCCGGCAAAGTCGGCCTGCTCGATGGTCACGGCGCCCGAGCCCTGTGGACCCAGCGCGCTCCCGACCGGGTGTTCGAGGCCAGTCTGTCCGAGTTCCGAGCCGGCGAAACCGGCGGCCCCGTCGACCA